>Ga0209230_10000006_pt1 | contig 108233 bp, 119 predicted proteins | sample LakOntMetagenome_FD_187467 | JGI IMG/M metagenome (GOLD analysis project Ga0209230, IMG submission 187467) | Freshwater and sediment microbial communities from Lake Ontario - Sta 18 epilimnion Metagenome (SPAdes) (version 2) | ecosystem: Environmental > Aquatic > Freshwater > Lentic | place... | reverse complement strand
TGTTAGACCTTGGGCAATATCAACAGATCGCACACTCAATGGAACTGCGCTAGTTGATTGACCTTGGATGGCAGAACCAAGATCGGAAGTAGAGATGACCTCACCATCTTGCAAAGTACGCAGGGCAATCAAACCAATTGGATTGAAGGTTTTATCAATGTATAAAGCAGAGCTTTTGCTTAAGTTCATATGAACGGTCTCAAGATCAGAAGGGGTAATTACATGCCCTGAAACTACTGATCCCCGTACAACCCAATAATCGGCTCCTTTGTTTGTGATGGAGGAGATAAAAATGACAGATGCGAAGGATGCGATAATTAGAGTAATCGCAAGTGGCAGACGTGCGCTAAATGAATTTTTTTGAGATCTCATGGGCACACCTAATTACTATCGGTGGTTTTCTAGCCCAGATTATCCACAGTAGTACTTTGGTATGAGATCTTTACGTACTTTAGGTTGAAGTAAAACCTATGCAGGATGGCAATTGTTAGCTTTATGGATACACAACTTGAGTACAACCCAAATTATCTTGGAATGCCAGTTTTTACAACCATTGATTTAACACCGATTTCTAGTGATCCAGATGAAGATTGGTTGCACCCAGTTCTTGAGATGTTTCGTCCGTTAACGATTGTCGAACCAGTAAAAGAGCCTCGTTTATATTTAATCGCATCGAACTTTGGAGAAGAGTTTGATTCTGAGTTTTCGCCAGAGCCAACTTCAGCCAAGGAGCTTCCTGACATAGAGATTTTGGTACATAACTTTATTCATGTTGTAGTTGAAGTTTGGGCAGGCAGGCGATCAGCTTCGCAGATCCAATCTAATTGCCACTACTCTGTTTTTGCTCAACTGCAAGGTAAAAGTGGCAAGTTTGAAACTGTTGGAAGAGTAAGGAAAATTCACATTTCACAACCACTAGATGGAATTATTGAAGCAACTGTAACCGTTCGCTACGGGGAAAGATTACGAGTTGTTGCAATTAGATTTGAAGGATTAGATCACCGATGGCTCTGCACTGCTTTAGAGATAATCTGAATCTATTGAGATTCCCCGTGGCAACGCTTAAATTTCTTTCCTGAACCGCAAGGACATGGCGCGTTTCTAGAAACTTCACCAGTTGTGCGAACACCTGATTCATCAGCGGCTGTGTATTGAAGTCCGGTTACTGGAAGGGCTTTAGATTCAAGGCCTGGAGCAGTTACTGAATTACTTGTTGGCTCTACGCTAACTTCAATATTGAATAGAAGTCCAGCGATCTCTTCCTTGATTGCATCCATCATCGCAGAGAAAAGTTCATAGCCTTCGCGTTGGTATTCAACAAGTGGATCACGTTGGGCCATTGCACGAAGCCCAATACCTTCTTGCAGATAATCCATTTCATAAAGATGTTCACGCCATTTGCGATCTAGAACGGATAGCAGAACTTTACGTTCTAGCTCGCGCATAACATTCTCACCCAGAGATTCTTCTCGCTTGGCATATGCGGTCTTACAATCTTCAACAACTTGAGCAACAATGAATTCGGTATCTAAGCCTGCACGAGATCCTGCTTGGGCAGCTAACTCGTCAATTGAGAATGAGATTGGATAGATAGTTTTTAGCGCGGTAAACAATGTATCTAGATCCCAATCTTCACCGTATCCATTTGCTGTCGCTGCTTGAACATATGCGGTCAAAGTCTCACTTACAAATAGCGCGATTTGCTCTTCAATGTCAGCACCCTCTAAAACCATGCGGCGCTCACCGTAAATAACAGTGCGCTGGCGGTTCATTACATCGTCATACTTCAAAACATTCTTACGCATCTCGAAGTTTTGAGCTTCTACCTGAGTTTGCGCTGATCGAATTGCATTTGAAACCATTTTTGATTCAATTGGTTCGTCATCTGGAAGACCTGCTGCTGTTAAAAATCGCTCAACTAATGCGGAGTTGAATCTACGCATCAAATCATCTTGCAGCGAAAGATAAAAACGTGATTCACCAGGGTCCCCTTGGCGACCCGAGCGTCCACGCAACTGGTTATCAATACGACGAGACTCATGGCGCTCGGTACCAAGCACGTACAGACCACCTAAAGAAACAACTTCTTCGTGACCTTTTTCTACAGCAGCTTTTTGTCGAGCAATTTCTGCTGGCCATTCTTTTTCATACTCGGCTGCATTATCAACTGGTGAAATTCCACGACGTTGTAATTCAAAATCTGCCATGAACTCCGGGTTACCACCAAGCATGATGTCTGTACCGCGTCCGGCCATATTTGTAGCAACCGTTACAGCACCTTTAACTCCAGCACGAGCAATAATGGATGCTTCTCGTTCGTGATGCTTAGCATTTAGAACTTCGTGTGGAACGCCAGATTTACGTAAGAAAGCAGATAGCTCCTCAGATTTTTCAACGCTAACTGTTCCAACTAAAACTGGTTGCCCCTTGCGATGGCGCTCAACGATGTCAGCTGTAGCAGCTGCAAATTTTCCACTCTCTGTTTTGTACACTAAATCTGAAGAGTCGATTCGCTGCATATCTCGATTAGTTGGAATTGGAACAACTCCGAGCCTATAGATCTGATCAAATTCAGCCGCTTCTGTTGAGGCAGTTCCGGTCATTCCTGACAATGTTTCATAGAGACGGAAATAATTCTGCAAGGTTATAGTTGCTAAAGTCTGATTCTCATTCTGAATTTCAATGCGCTCTTTGGCTTCAAGTGCCTGATGAAGTCCGTCGCTGTATCTACGCCCTGAAAGCATGCGGCCTGTGTGCTCATCAACAATTAAAAGCTCACCATTCATTACTACATAATCCTTATCACGCTTAAACAACTCTTTTGCGCGAATGGCATTATTTAAATAGCCAATCATTGGAGTATTAGCTGCTTCATACAAGTTTTCGATCTGCATTAATTCTTCAACTTTTGTAACGCCTTCTTCTAATATTCCAACAGTCTTTTTCTTCTCGTCTACTTCGTAGTGAAGGTCTCGAGTTAACTTGCCAACTAGATTTGCAAACTCTACGTACCACTTAGTTGCTTTATCAGCAGGACCACTGATAATCAAAGGAGTTCGAGCTTCGTCAATTAAGATTGAGTCAACTTCATCAACAACAGCAAAGAAATGATCGCGTTGTACGCACTCCTGCAACGACCAAGCCATGTTGTCACGAAGGTAATCAAAACCAAACTCATTATTTGTTCCATATGTAATGTCAGATAGATATGACTCGCGCCGCTCGGCTGGTGACATATTGGCAAGAATTACCCCGACTTTTAATCCAAGGAATCGATGAACACGACCCATCCACTCACTATCGCGCTCTGCCAAATAGTCATTCGTAGTAACTACGTGAACGCCGCGACCTGCAAGTGCATTTAAATACGATGGCAGTGTGGCTACTAATGTTTTACCTTCACCAGTACGCATTTCTGCAATATTTCCTTTGTGAAGTGCTGCTCCACCCATAATTTGAACATCATAATGACGCTGACCAAGTGTTCGTTTTGCTGCTTCGCGTACAACTGCAAAAGCTTCTGGCAATAGCTCATCAAGTGTTTCACCTTTTGAATAACGATCTTGAAAGATTGCCGTCTGTCCTCGCAGCTCATCGTCAGACATTGCTACAAAGCGCGATTCCTGAGCATTAACAGAGTCAGAGATTTTGCCTAACTCGCGAAGGATACGTCCTTCACCCGCACGCAAAATCTTGTCTACAAAGGCTGGCATCGATGTGACCTTTCAGTACCTCAAACTAATCCGACAAGCATTCACTTGATATCTCAACTGCAAAATACTTATGCAATCTATTGCCCTATCTTAGAGGTTGTGCAACACAGGCGGTAATCGCCGATATCTGTGCGTAAAATCCTTGCGAATTTAAGGCTCTCGCGGCCTCCTTTAAGGTTGCTCCCGTAGTAATCACATCATCGATGAGTAAAAGTTCTCCGCGGGCCACAGCTTTCATTGAGATCGCGCCCTTCATGTTTTCTAATCGTTGCTTTCGATTAAGTCGACTCTGATCAATGGTTTTTCCTGTCAAGTTTAAACAATCAAGTACGGGAATTCCTGTTTGTTGGGAAATTTGTTGAACTATATCGATTATAAAACTTCTTCCTCGATTACGAATGGAGCGTTTGCTTGAAGGAATTGGAACAAGTCGGATGTTATTGAGATTGAAATCTAGGTTTTGGAGCTGCCACATGATCGCTTCCATCAATAATTTATCTGCAGGCGAAGATCCATTTTCTTTGGCAGCCACAATAATTTTTGCTGCCACCGGTGTATACAAAATTGTTGAGTGAACAGTTAAACCTGATTGTCTAGTAATAAACTTACTTTTTTCCCATTGCGTTGAACAATCGGGGCAGATGATTGGTGAAAGCTTGTTACAACCAAGACAACGTGTGGGAAACATCAACTGTGAAATCTCTTGAACCCTATGCATTAAATAAGTGTTGCAACAATTTATAAGAATGTGGTCAAGCAACTTAAATCTGTGGAGATTAGGGAGTGAAATCCTCTGGCTTTAAGGGTATTAAGCGAGTACGAATTGATTGATTTTCTTTGCGCGGCAAAGTTAAGACAAAGTGTGCACCTCTGCCAGGTCGTCCCCAAGCTTCGAGTTCGCCATTGTGCAGACGCGCATCTTCTAGTGCAATAGAAAGTCCAAGACCCGTACCTCCACGAGTTCGTGCACGGGATGGATCTGCGCGCCAGAAACGGTCAAAAACTCTAAGCAATGAGATTTCATCTAATCCAACTCCAAAATCCCTGACTGAAACAGCTACATCATGTTCTGATGCTTGGATGTTCACATTTATTTGAATCTCCTCTGCATGATCAATGGCATTTGATAAGAGATTTCGCATAATGCGCTCAACTCGGCGGATATCAGCCCGCAGCAAGATTATCGGCTCTTTAGAGTTGACATAGATAACAGTTTTTCGTTGCTTTGCCACAAGTGCCAAATCTTCTACACAGCGCTTGGTTAACAAGACTATGTCAAAGTCAACGATCTCAAGTTGGGCAACCTCTGCATCAAAGCGGGAAACTTCTAAGAGATCCTCTAACAATCTTTCAAATCGATCAAGTTGAGCTAGTAGCAGTTCTGCGCTGCGGGAAACTGTGGGGTCAAAAGATGTCTTTGAAGAGTTGATTACCTCTGATGCCATACGAAGTGTAGTTAGAGGAGTACGAAGTTCGTGAGAGACATCTGAAACAAAACGTTGCTGGACCTGAGAGAGATTTTGAAGTCTAGCAATCTGTTTTTCAATTGATTCTGCCATCTCGTTGAACGCATGACCTAAAATTGATATTTCATCCTGAGATGTAACTTGCATACGTTTTCTAAAATCACCAGCAGTAAACTCTGTTGCAATTTGTGCAGCGTTACGAACTGGCTTAAGGACTTGTCGCACGACAAGCCATGTGATCAATGTGATTGAAAACATCAATAAAATGCCAGCAAACAATAAGAACCTGTCAATTAGATCTAAAGTCTCTTTCTCACTTGCCAAAGAGAAGATTAGATACATTTCATAACTACCGGCTTTTGGAATCGTGATTTTTTGCCCAACTGCTACACCAGGAATTCTTTGTCCTTCAGCATATTTCATCTGCGTGTAGGCGGAAATTGGAGTTACTGAGGCTTGAACTTCTTTCCGCAAAGAGTTCGGAATCGTTGATGGTTCTATATTATTTGAAGCTATCTCGTAGTTTTTAGAGGATTTCTTTCCTGGGCTACTTAGAAAAACCACCTCACGTGCGTTTTCATTACTAGTAAATGTTGTTGCAGAACTTACAACATCATCAATAATTTTTTGAATCTGTTTGTTACTCTCATTTTCTGCAAACAGTAGCCGGTACTGTGCTGTATAAATTGTCGAACGTGCCTCAATGAACGCTGAATTTAAATTTACCTGTCTAATTCCATCTGTAAGACGAGAGTTGAGTGCCGAACCTGTAACCCAAACAACTCCTAAAGATATTGTTGCTGTCAAAATAATCACTTTAAAAGCAAGTGAGTTCCGAATCTTCCAAAGTAATCGATTCATAATTAAGAACCGACCAAAACTCCTGCTTTGTAGCCAACACCTCTGATTGTGATAACCAATTCTGGATTCTCTGGGTCTCGCTCAATTTTTGATCGCAACCTCTGTATATGAACATTAACCAGACGAGTATCTGTTGATTGCGCATATCCCCATACTTCGCTGAGTAGGGCATCACGGGAAAAAACTCGACCAGGCTCACGGGCCAATGCAACTAGCAAATCAAACTCTAAGCGAGTCAACTGTATTTGCTTTCCATTTCGCAAGAGTTGATGTGCTTGAACATCAATTTTCAAATCACCTATTGTTATTATCCCTGAAACATCTGTGTTTGTTCGTCGAAGACGAGTTCTAACACGTGCAACTAGTTCAGAAGCATGACGAAAAGGCTTGACCATGTAGTCATCTGCCCCTGCTTCTAGACCTCTGACAACGTCTTCAGTCTCACCTTTTGCAGTAAGCATGATGATTGGAACCATAGATTGAGCGCGTATTAATTTACAAACTTCAACTCCATCGATTCCAGGCAACATAACATCAAGAAGAATTAGATCTGGAGTTTTTTTGCGAAAAGCATCTAGCGCTTCATCGCCACGGCTTACTAAATCCACATCGATGCCAGCATCGTTTAAAACGATGCCGAGCATCTCTGCGAGATCATGGTCGTCATCGACGACCATTACTAATGTCATTAGCTCCCGTGTTCCCAGGAATTCAAATACATATCCTGAGCCGGTGTTAGTACATCAATTCGTCCACCCATACTGATCAACTTAAGCGCTGCTACTTCCTTGTCGATGTAAGTAGGCACCTCGTGCACACCTGGCTTTAGATTTTTAGCTTCCTTAACCAAGTATTCGGCTGTAAGTGCTTGATCAGAAAATGACATGTCCATTACAGATGCTGGGTGACCTTCTGCAGCTCCTAAGTTAACTAAGCGACCTTCTGCAAGTAGAAGTAAACGTCGTCCATCTTTGAGTACATATTCATCTGTCTGGTGACGCATTTTCTCATTCTTTTGCTTTGAGTTTTGTTCAAGCCAAGCTACGTCAATTTCAATATCAAAGTGTCCTGAGTTAGCCATGATTGCTCCATCCTTCATGACTGCAAAGTGTTCGTCACGGAGAACATCGCGGTTGCCCGTTACGGTAATGAACACGTCACCGATTTTTGCTGCATCTGCCATTGGCATTACTCGGAAACCTTGCATCATTGCATCTAATGCTTTTGTTGGATCAATCTCAGTAACGATTACATCAGAGCCCATTCCTTTTGCTCGCTCTGCTACGCCTTTTCCGCAATAGCCAAAACCAGCTACAACAACAATTCTTCCTGCTAGCAAAAAGTTAGTAGCGCGGAATACTGCATCTAAAGTTGATTGACCTGTTCCGTAGCGATTATCAAACATGTGCTTTGTATCAGTATCGTTTACAGCAATCATTGGAAACTGTAATGCTCCATCTTTTGCCATTTGATTGAGGCGAATTACTCCGGTAGTTGTCTCTTCGCAACCTCCAGCGATGTTTGGAATTAATTCTTTGCGAGTTGTATGAAGTGTATTTACAAGGTCGCAGCCATCATCAAAAACTTGGTGCGGTTGAATGTCTAGAGCAGCATTGATGTGCTTGTAGTAACCATCGCGATCAACTGCGTTGCGTGCAAATACGCTAATGCCATATTCGTGTACCAAGGCCGCTGCAGTGTCATCTTGTGTTGACAAAGGATTTGATGCACAAAGCGCAATATCTGCCCCACCGGCTTTTAGAACTCGCATTAAGTTTGCTGTCTCTGTAGTTACGTGCATACATGCTGCAATTCTTACCCCAGTAAACGGTTGTGACTTTTCAAAGCGCTCACGAATCTGTGCAAGAACTGGCATGTTGCGCTCTGCCCATTCAATTTTCTTGCGACCGGCAGCAGCTAACGATGCATCTGCAATGTCATGCTTTGGAAGAGTTGCAGTAACAGGAACGTTCATTTGATTCTCCTTATAAGGTATTTAAAGTATTAATTGGATACCTAAGGCGTAGGGCTCTACTGTGCTAGGCGGCTATGTGCATAGATTACTGCCCCAATACGGTAAATTCGTAATGGAAAACGGGCGCTAATTTCGAATTAAAGCCAGAACTTGATCACGTATCGACTGCATCTGAGCCTGATCTTTAGCCTCAACGTTGAGCCTAAGCAATGGTTCAGTGTTTGAGGGCCGAAGGTTAAACCACCAGCTATCACCATTTACGGTCAGGCCATCTAAGTAATCGATCTCAACCTCAGTCGATGAAAATTGCTCTTTTACATTCTCAGTTGCCTGTTGCACATCCTCTACCTTTGTATTTATCTCCCCGCTTTGTACATACCGAGAGTAAGAGGCTAATAGCTCAGAGATGCTCTCATTACTTGTGCCAAGTGCTGCAATGGCATGTAAGGCTGCTAAAGCACCAGAGTCGGCGCGCCAGAAATCTTTAAAATAGAAATGCCCCGAATGCTCTCCACCAAAAACAGCACCGCTTTCTGCCATTAATTTCTTAATATTTGAATGACCGACCCGAGATCGAAGCCCTATCCCCTTATTTTCAGAGATCACCTCTTGAACTGTACGAGATGAAATCAAGTTATAAATTATTTTTGAGCCAGGATTTTTCTTTAGCTCACGTTCAGCAATTAATGCCGTAAGGGCAGAGGGATTGATCCCTTCACCGTTTTCATCGACAAGAAAGCAGCGATCGGCATCTCCATCAAAAGCAAGTCCAAGATCTGCTGAATGTTCTTTTACTGCTTTTTTCAGATCTACCAAAGTGGTTTCATCAAGTGGATTTGCCTCATGGTTTGGAAAACTGCCATCTAATTCAAAGTACATAGGAATCACTTCGCAGTTGAGTCTGGCGAAAATTGCCGGGGCTGTATAGCCGGCCATGCCGTTTCCGGCATCAATGACTAACTTAAGTGGACGAATTTCACGAAGATCCACAAGAGTTAACAAGTGATCTACATATTCTTCCAACATGTTTTGGTGCTTTTCAATACCTACATTTCTAAGTGTGATTGGTGAGCCTTCTCGAACGAATTTTTCAATCGTTAAAAGTCCTGATTCCTTACCTATGGGGCGGGCCTTGCTAAGGCAAAGTTTTATTCCGTTGTACTCAGCAGGGTTATGGCTTGCAGTAAACATTGCACCAGGTAAACCAAGTTTGCCCGAAGCAAAATACATTAAATCTGTCGAGGCTAAGCCAATTCGAATTACATCCATGCCTTGAGATGTTACGCCCGCTGAAAAAGCTTCAGCTAAAAACGGTGAAGAAGGACGCATGTCTTCACCGATTACTACTGTTGCAGGTTCACGTTCTATCTGCAAAAAACGGGCAAATGCTACGCCTGTTTCAAATGCAAAATCAGAATCTATCTCACTATCAACAAGCCCACGGATGTCGTAGGCCTTAAATATATTTGGTGAAATATCCATTAACTATTTAATTTGGGACAGAGCGTAAATGTCCGCGACGGCCTATCTGTTGTCCTGAAGGAGCTGCATTTGTTGAAGAGGTCTTTCCAACGCTTTGTGTTGCAATTTCTCTTACCGCATCTGCAATAACCATTAAATCATCATCACTAGGGCCGACATCTTCATTTGTTATCTCAGCTTTGATCACGTTCCAACCATTTGGAACTTTTAATCTAGTTCCATGCAAGACACAAAGATCATATGCGTGAGGTTCTGAATATGTTGCTAGAGGACCAACTACTGCCGTTGACTCTGAATAAACATAGGTCAAGGTCATAGTTGCAAAGGATTTACAACCAGCTCGGGAGCAACTGCGTCCACCTTGGATTCTCATGAACTTAAGGTTAGTGGGATGAGATGAGAAATCTTGGGATTATCAAGGATTCAAAACTTGAATGTTTGAATCTGGGATTTCTGTCTTTGCCAATTCACTACCAATAGCAAAGGGGAAATACCCAATTCCATTGACCGAAGTCACAATGGCCCCAGCAAAGCTGCCTTTTTTAACCTTCGTGATTGTCAGAGTACGGGCAGAAGATGGGGGTCTCCAGGTCGCAATATCATTTCCGACCACGCTCTTACTTACAGTTTTTCCATTGTCCAATTTCAGATCTATTGAAACATTGATCTGATCACCGGCAAATACTATTAATGGTGATAATCCGGTAATTGCCATTGTTAACTCGGAAAGCTCCGGTGCAGGTGTACTCCAAACATAATCGGATTTTCCAGAAGCAGAAATTCGTGATTTAACTGCTGCCACAATTGGCTCTGTTGCGTTGATCCTGATGCCAAATGCCTCTGATGAAACTTCTGGTTTCAATACAAACTCTGTAACTTGACCGGCTGAAATCAATCGTGAGTTAAGACCTACTGGAATAAAAACACCATCAGCAGATAGAACTTCTACAGTTATATCTGCATCAACTTGCCCTGGGGCTAAAACTCGAATCGTATGGCCCTGTGAGTTTGATTGACCTCGCACAGGTTTTTGAGCTGGTATCGCTGGAATAGTTAACGACTTACTTGCAGAACTTACGGAATTTATTAGGTCTCCACCAATACTTCGAAGACCCTGACCCTGCTCATCGATCATAAAAGAGTTTATTCGCCCGGATTGAGGCTCAACCAACAACGCTAATGCTTGATCTCCTGGAGCAAAAGTATCTACAGGTATGACTGAAAAATTCTTTGCTTTTATATTAATGGTTTGTAGTTGCTGCTTACCATTTTCAGAAAACGCCTGAATATCAACAATTGAATCACTTAGTCCAGAGTTGATAACCACTAGGCGTGCTCTCGTAGTTACATCGGCGCTTGCACCGACAAACCACTGTGAAGTTACAGGGCCTATGCAAAGCGCTGCTCCACCCCACCGACCTGCGCGACTTTGCCAAACAACGGGCGTAGTGACTTCACTGTTAACCAATAGGGAATCAGCGATAACGGGCAGCCTTGAGAGCTTTGCTGCTGAGGTTTTTGCGGTTCTATCTTGCAACCTTTGAAATTGAGTTTTTGTTGATCCTAATGAAATTTGTGAAGATAAACCTGCCAAAGTAGGTGGGCAGACAACAGCGGGGAAAGATTCGGTATAGGTCTTTGTTGATCTAGTTGCATCAACAAGGTTTGCTAAACCAAATACGATAAGAAATATTGTGATGAATTGAATTGGCCTAGTTAACTTCATGCCAACTCCGTATCGGATATTTCACGCTTACGGCGACCACCGGGAAGGGCTAAAACAAGAAGCGTGACAAAAAAGATAAGTTGTAGTGAGATCCAACCTCGACGAATAGTTCCATCGTGAATAAGGGTGATTTCACCCGCTTGCTCCACTTTAAATGTTGGTAGACCCTGCTCATTTTTACTACGTTCAAGTCGATACCCATCTTGAAGTACTTGCCAAGAACGGTTATAGGTTTCAGTTAAAACCAAAGTTCCTGCGGAGGGAAGATTTGTTCGCGCTCCCTCAACACCAGATTCCAAAAATATTGTATAACCGTTTTCGGTCTTGAAGATTAATCGTCCAGTTTCTCCTGCTACTTGCCACACAACACCGGCAGATGTCTCAGATGTTCTAGTAAATCCCCCAAGGCCATCTATGGCTCGAATTGTCTCTTTCTCGATTGGCGCTTTTGCAAAAACATATTTAATTCCGTGATCGCTAAGGGTGGTGCTGCTTGTAATACCTGAACCATCAATGAGCCCAAGAGCGGCCTGTGCAATCGCATTGGTCTGTTCTGGTGCGACATCGGGATCGCTCAAAGAAATATCTTTACCGCGTGAAATAAAGTATTGAATCTTGCTTTGGTTTGCCGATGAAGCTTCTCGTAGAACTAAGATTTTGACATCGCCCTCCACATTTAAAAATGCTGGCATTACTGTTGCACGATTGGCTTGTACAAGGGATTGGGCCCCAGTTGTGACTGAAAATAATGAAGCCAAAACACCATAAACGATTGTTGTAAGCAAAAAAAACGCCGCTAAGTAGTGTCGATAGTGAATATGACTTAACACCAACGTTGGTCGCAAGCGATCTAACAAAACAGTACCTGAACAAATTGCTGCCAAAGTGGCAAGTGCGATAATTGGTCCGGCCCACACCTTTGTAGATGCTTCGTTACCGTGTGTAGATACATCGATTGAACTGATTACCGCAGCTAAAGCCAATAGACCAACTCCATATTCTGCAATCCTGCGGGCATTTGTTGAAGAGAACAAAGAAACAAATAGAACTAACAAGATTGGGCTAACCAACCAGATTGGTAGAAATCCACCCGGATCTCCTAAAACAGTTTTAACAACTCCGGCTCCTGGTATTGCAATTCCTGGCTCAGCTAAGAACCGACTTGGTTGAACTATCGCCTCAAGTGAATAAGGGATGTTAACTAAAAAGGGTACAAATACCGTAAAAGCACGCTTCTTAAATCTATCTGCATAAAGTTCATCATTTGCCACCTTTGCATGCTTTTCGTAATCTGAAATTGAAATAACAATTAGACCAATAAGGGCCACCACAAAGGCCATCAATGTAAAGGCATAGAGGAGTGAGAGAAGTAATGCTGTCGCAAAAATTTGTCGCCAACTAAGTTTTTCAATATTTTCCCACTTATAAATGGTGGTTACAATAAATGGAGCAAGCGCCAAAATGACCAGTGTTGCTAACCTTCCGGAGCTAATTGCGGCAAGAGTTACCGGGGACATTGCATAAAGAAAAGCCGCAGGAATGGATATCCATAGGTTTTGAGTTAACTTTTTTAGTAAATGCAGAGCTGACAACATAATCAATAGAGGCGCGATTAAAAATAGTGACGTAACGAAAAACGATGCATTGCCGAGTGTGAAAATTGATCCTAATGCGATTATTGCAACCCATGTTGGTGTCGCACTCGAAGATCCCATACCTACTTGATGCCAAGATTCAAAGTACACGCGCCATAGATCTGTTGCTCCTTTGGGAGTCAAGGCAAGTGCACCACCAACTAGGTCACCAAATCTTTGTCTTGAATTGAGTAAAGTTATTAAGCCAAGAGTGAGAAATCCCAAGATCTCTGGTCTCTTGAAAAACTTAGCCCATTCATTACTCTTTACAGGTGTTAGTAGATCTTCATCCTCTTCGTTTGATTCTAAAACTGATGAGGTTTGGCTTGCTTGCTCATGGCGAAATATTTTAGCTCTGACAGTTTCAATTACATGTTCACTCCCATGGCGAATCTGCGACCAACGTGGGGGAATGTAGGCAGCAACAACTCGCGATGAGACCAAGCGATGTTTTTTCCGAAGCCTTCGAGCCTGAAGAATTCGTTGCGGTTTAATCAGTAACGTTGTAATCGCAAGTAGTTCATCTCCGGCATAGCCAGGCAGTTTGAGGAGTAAATATCCAATAGCTCGCGCAAACGCTGAGCTAAGAAGTTGAACGATAAGCCAAGGCAGCATCCACCACGTTGAGTTGGCCAGAAGAACATAGGCTGCGTTGCGGCGATCTAATAAAAGCGGACGGTGCAGTAGTGCGCCTTCAACGTCAACAACTCTGCGCTCATTTGCCGCAGCTTGTGCGTGATAGGCAACTGCATTTGTTGCCGCAAGAACAGAGTGTCCGGCAATTCGAACTCGCCATCCAAAATCTACATCATCTCTAAAGAGAGTCAGATTTGGATCAAGTCCGCCAAGTTCTTCAAAAACATCTCGTCGTATTAATGCACCTGCAGTGCTAACTGCTAACACATCATGATTACCATCATGTTGGCCTTGGTCGTATTCGTTAGCTTCAAGACCCGTCCAGCGCGCACCATTGCCGGCAATGCTGACTCCAGCTTCAAGTAAGTGTGTTCGATCATGCCAACCAAGAAGTTTGGGTCCAGCCATAACAACTTGCGGACGATCTTGTACTGCAGCGAGAAGTTGAGCGAGCGCAGTTGGTGCTGGAGCGCAGTCATCATGGATCAACCAGATCCATTCATCTGTTTCACATGTGGGCAAAGTTTGTAGTGCAAGAGAAATCGCTTGGCCATAACCAACATCAGGTTCGGTTGTTATAAATGGAATTCTTGCTGACTTTAATAACTTCGTCGAAGAATCAGTGGAGCCTGTGTCGATTCCAGAAATAAAATCTATTGGTCGAGATTGAGAACCAAGGGCTGCAACAACTTCAGGTAACCACAAAGCTCCATTGTGCGTAACTAGAACCGCAACAATGCGGAACTTATCGTCTGGAGCTTTTGCGGCCATGAATACACCTCGCTATCTCAAAAGAGACTCGCTATCTCAAAAGAGATAAAGGGAAATTAACTTTATGCAGATCGGCGCTTTAGGCGGCGGCGTTCACGTTCTGAGAGTCCGCCCCAAATTCCAAAGCGTTCATCGTGTGCAAGTGCATATTCCAAGCACTCTGCACGAACATCACAAGAAAGACACACGCGCTTTGCTTCGCGAGTAGAGCCACCTTTTTCTGGGAAAAAAGCCTCTGGATCAGTCTGTGCGCAAAGTGCGCGCTCCTGCCATGAGAGCTCCATGTTTTCGCCAGAGGCAAGAGTAATTGTTGGACCGGACGTGGGGATCTGGCCGGAAGAGGCCGCGGGTTTGATCGGCATAGGCTCGATTCTCCATTAGCTTTCGTGATCTCATCCCTTGTGGACAAGAGTTCTTATAGGTGAATTACACGCGTGTAACTCGTTTCTGTCAAGCCCGCAGGCATGAAATGGGCCACTTAGGAGGGGCTAAAACCGCTCTATTTGAAGGGAATTGAGCTGAAATTGAGCGTGATTTTCGCACATATCCTGCAATAAATAATTAATGTTTAGGGAATTGAAATTATTTCATCATTAGTGACAAATGAACTAGTAATTTTTGCGCCATCTTCAACCTTTGTTCCTTTTGAAACATAGGAACGGCTGATCTGTGCATTTGATCCGATGGAGCAGTCGGATTCGATTATTGAGGATTCGATCAAAGCACCTGCAGAAACCTGACAGTTTCTAGCAATGCTACTGCCACCGGTTAGCCGAGCAGATGGATCCACTTTTGAACCCGGCATTATCAAAAAATCACCATCGCGATTAACAATTTCAGTCGATGCGTTCATAAGTGCATGAGGAGTTCCAATATCTACCCAGTAAGAGCTCTCTATATATCCATAGACCGCCGCCCCACTTGCAACTAGTGCAGGGAAAGTTTCTCGCTCAACAGAGACAACTGTATCTAATGGGATTGATTCAAGAACTCGAGGATTAAATACATAGCATCCAGCGTTTATTTGATTGGTAACTGGGTTTTCCATTTTTTCAAGAAAAGCTGTAACTCGCCCATTGGAGTCGGTTGGAACACAACCGTATGCACGAGCATCTTCTACTTTTGTTAGATGCAAGGTGACATCGGCACCATGTGCTTCATGTTGGCGAATCTGCTCAGCGAGATTATGAGAGCTAAGGACATCGCCATTTAAAATCACTATTGATTCCGATGAGTTGATCAACTTTGCAGCATTTCGTATCGCTCCACCTGTTCCTAACGGTGATTTCTCAACTGCATATTGAATCTGCATACCCCACTTTGATCCATCTCCGAAATATGGAGTAAACAACTCTGCTAAATACGATGTTGCAAGAACGATGCGAGTAATACCTGCAGCTTTAGCCATGTTGAGTTGATGCTCAGTTACAGGAATTCCGGCAACTGTGAGCATTGGTTTTGGAGTATTTTTAGTTAAAGGCATCAGTCGAGTTCCAAAACCACCTACGAGCAATATTGCTGTTGCCACTGACTTAAACCTTTAAGCGCGTAACAGCTTGGGCAATCTGATCATCAGTTGCAGTCATTGCCACCCGAATATGTTGTGCACCTGCCTGGCCATAGAAACTTCCAGGAGTAACCAAAATACCTAAATTAGCCATCCACTCAACACTCTTCCATGCATCTTCATTTCGAGTGCACCAGAGATATAGACCAGAATCACTGTATTCAACAGTAAATCCATTGGCCTCTAAAGCAGGACGCATCGCATCTTTGCGTGCGTTATAGCGATCACGCTGCTGTGCCACATGTGCATCATCAGATAATGCAACTGTCATTGCTTTTTGAACTGGCAGCGGAACTATCATGCCGGCGTGTTTGCGAATTTCTCGAATTTGGGCAATAAGTTGGCTATCGCCAATCATGAAAGCAGCTCTATATCCAGCCATAGATGAGCGTTTGGATAAAGAGTGAACAGCAAGGATATTTCTGTTATCTCCGCTCGTCTGTGAAAGAACAGAAAGTGAATGGGCGGTGTGATCAAACTCTAAATAACATTCATCGGAAATCAGGATTGAATTATTATTTCGAGACCACTCTATGCAAGCTTTGATCTCTTGAGCGCTGTGTACGCGCCCTGTTGGATTTGAAGGTGAGTTCAACCATGCTAGATCTGCCTTCGGCCATGTTGTGGCATCAATTGCAACGGGAATCGATTGTGCACCTGCTAGTAAAGCTCCAACGTGATATGTCGGATATGCGATTTCAGGAATCAAAACTTTTGTAGCTTCAATGATTGTTGGTAGCCAAGCAACTAACTCTTTTGATCCAATCACTGGAAGTACATCAAAATCTCCAGTTGCACCTAACCGTTGGGTTGCCCAGTTTTTAATTGCTGCACGCAACTCCGCTGTTCCAGCTGTAAAGGGGTAGCCAGGTGAGTTAGATGCATCGCGAAAAACTTTTTGAATGAAATCTGGAGTTGGATCAACTGGTGTTCCTTGTGAGAGATCGATAATCCCATTGGGGTGTGCACGCGCCTTATCACCAAAAGGCACCAAGGCATCCCACGGAAAATCTGGGAGCTGTGCTCTCAATTTTTACTCGCTCTTTGGCGGAAGTGCGGTAACAATCTGATGATCGCTACCGGTTGCTCCAACTTTACTTGCACCACCTGGCGAACCAATCTCAACGAAAAATTCGGTATTGACTGCGCTAAATTCTTTCCACACGCCAGGAACATCATCTTCATAATAAATTGCTTCAACTGGACAGACTGGTTCGCAAGCCCCGCAGTCCACACATTCATCTGGTTGGATATAAAGCATGCGGTCACCCTCATAAATGCAGTCCACCGGACATTCTTCGATGCAGGACTTATCTTTCACATCGACGCAAGGTTGGGCAATCACATAGGTCACAACAGGCCTCCAGATTTTATGGTGATTTGATTGGCGCAATTCTAACGCGTACCTCACCTACATCGCCAGATTTGCTTGTTCGGTTTATCGTAGGCACATGCCCACGGAGCTAGAACCCACTTTTACTGCCCTTATTGGAAAAAGGGTGAGTATTCGCTTACACGATCCCGAAGGTGGCTTTCGTGACATTGTTGGACATCTAGAGAGCGCCACTTCACTTAGAAATCGACATGGTGAGTTAATTGAATTCTCTCATGATGAGATTTTTATCTGGAGAGAGGTCGTTGTAAAGAAATGACCTTGCGTTTATATGACACCAAATCTCGTGAATTAAAGCCAGTTGCTACTCCAAATGGTGCCACCTCCATGTATTGCTGCGGCCCTACGGTTTATAGAGATGCACATGTAGGAAACTTAAGAACATTTTTGCTTGCTGATTTGATTTCGCGTGCTTTAACTATGTCTGGGGTTTCGGTAACGCTGATTCAAAACATTACTGATGTTGGACATATGAGCGAGGATTTTCAAGAAGATGACAAGATATTAACCCAAGCCTCGATTGAGAAAATCGATCCCTTTGAAATTGCCAGAAAGTATGAAGGTAATTTTCATAAGGACCTTGCTCGTTTGAACATTAAAAAAGCTCATCTCTACCCAAAGGCCAGTGAGTCGATAGAGATGATGCAATCGATGATTGCGGAGTTGATAAAAAATGGCTCCGCATATGTTGGAAACGATGGATCTGTCTATTTTGATGCTCATAGCTCGAAAGGCTACGGAGAGATAAGTGGCAATCGACTAGATGCACTTAAACCTGGACACAAACATGAAACCTCTCAAGATGGAGCTAAAAGATTTCATGCGGATTGGGCCTTGTGGAAAGCCGCGGGCAACAGATCGCAGATGGTTTGGCCATCGCCATGGGGAATAGGGTTTCCTGGTTGGCATATTGAATGTTCGGCGATGTCATTAAAACTTTTAAATAGCCATGTTGATGTTCACGTTGGTGGAATTGATCTTCGCTTTCCACACCATGAAAATGAACGTGCTCAGTCAAATGCAATTACCGGCAATGAGAGTGTTGATATTTGGGTTCATGGTGAGCACCTCTTGTTCGAGGGACGAAAAATGTCGAAAAGCTCAGGAAATGTTCTACTACTTCAGGACGTGATTGACCGTGGATTTGATCCAATTGCGCTTCGGCTCTGCCTATTAGAAAATCGTTATAGATCTCAGATGGATTTAACGTGGAAATCAATTGAGGCGGCCAATGAACTACTGCTGCGATGGAGAGGCAAGATTTCTGTATGGGCCAGTGAAGAAGGCCTCAACGATGCTTGGGAAATCGACCCTGAGATTGAGTCGGCGATTGAGAACGATATCGATACACCAAAAATTCTTCTTCGCTTGCGTGCAATAGAAAAAAGTGAACTGAGAAACAAGCGCACTCTATTTATGTATGCAGATCAGATTCTTGGCTTACATTTAGATGCAGGGGTTGAGGAAAAAACACTTACAGCCCAGATGAAAGATCTATTGGATGCGCGCGATATTGCTAGAAATGAAAAACGTTGGGCAGATAGTGATCAACTACGAGTTCAATTAGAAGAGCTTGGTTTGATCATCAAAGATACGCCAGAGGGACAAACCTGGTCCTAACCTCTGGCTACGTACGCAGTTTATGTAGGGTGTGAGAAGTTAAAGAGGCATCATGATTGCAATAACAATGGCAATAAAACCAATATTTAGCAGAGAAGTTCCTAGACCATCTCCTTGAATTAAATATTCATCGTTTAACCCAGGAAATCCTGCGCGCAGAACTACAAAACCCCAAACAATTGCAACTATAAGTCGATATGTTCGGCCGCCCCATTTTCGGCCGGAGGCCCATACGCCAAAACTTGTACCCGCGATCGAAAGAAATAGACCAAAGGGTGGATACAAACTATGTACAAATACAGAGCTTGCACCTAATGCCAATCCTAAAAGTATGGAGTAGAGATACTTCATTTCAGAATTACTCCAGAGGCTAAATCTGTTTCACGACCATGTTCATCAAAAGGCTCACTTTTTTCACCTTTAACTAATGTGTAGTACTCATCTCCCCATATCTGCTGACCTAAGTTATTTGAAAGAGCAAAAAATGGACCGTCTAAAGTAATTTGAGTTTCGTGTGCCTTCATTGCGGCAAGTTTTGAATCTACAAATTTGCCCCCATCTACAAGAGTCGTCACCAGTGAATCGTCTTTTGCAAATGGAAGGTCATCGACCGTTTCTGCACCAAAAAAATCCGAGCCAATCTCTTTCATTTTGGCAATTCCTTGAGCTAATACTGACTTTGGCATTGTGTTCCAATAAATTTTCTGAATCTGCCAATTTGCAATTTCTGAGGCACGCATTGCGATCCTGTGTGCCTGAATATGATCAGGATGACCATAACCACCAAATTCATCGTAGGTAATCATTATGTGTGGTTTAACTTCCTCAATCACTTGCACTAAGTACTGTGATGCGGTTTCAATGTTTGCTTGCCAAAAAACATCGGGGTTATTGTTTGGTTCAGTTCCCATCATTCCACTATCGCGAAACTTAACTAATGGTGCACCCAAAAATCTGTAATCAGTAACACCTAACTCTTTCATTGCTAAAGAGAGTTCACTTTCACGATGAGTACCAAGTTGGTCTTGATCGTTGCTTGCAAGGTGGGCAAGTCCGGGAACTAGCACTTCTCCTTCTTCACCTCTTGTGCATGTAATAAGGGTGACACCTGCTCCGCCGGCGGCATACTTGGCCATCGTGGCCCCGTTATTGATAGTTTCATCATCAGGGTGTGCATGTACCAAGAGAATGCGAATTCCTTCATATGTGCGGTTCATAATGGGTAATTCTGCCGTAGGATTGCACAAATGAGTAATGCAGAGATGGTTAATAAGTCACGCTTGCCTCGAGATGAGCGTCGAGCGTTATTGCTTTCGGCGGCTTTAGAAGTTTTTACAAACGCTGGCTATCACTCTGCTGCGATGGATGAGATTGCAGATCGTGCAAAAGTCTCAAAGCCTGTTCTTTATCAGCATTTCCCATCGAAGTTAGATTTATATCTAGCAGTGCTGGACCTACATATTGATTCATTAGTTTTTGAAATCCAGAAAGCTATCGCATCGACGCCTGATAACAAAGATCGTGTCTATGCAACAGTTAATACTTATTTTTCCTTCATTGAAAAAGAGGGTGAAGCTTTTCGACTCTTGTTTGAAAGTGATATGAGCGTAGAGCCTCAGGTTTATGAACGTCTCAATCGAATGACATATGACTGTGCAGCCGCAGTAAGTGCTGTCATTGCAATCGACACTGGCCTATCAAAAGAGGCATCAATGCTCATTGGTGTCGGAATGATTGGATATGCCCAAGTCACCGCACGTCATTGGTTGGAGCGCGATAGCAAATTAACCAAACAAAATGCAGTTGAATTAGTTCATAACCTCATGTGGCGAGGGATTTCGGGTTTTCCCCTCAATTAAAGCCAGTAGGATTAGCGTTATGAGTTCCAATTTAAATATGCGAACAATCCGTTGTGGCGCTTTCTAACGTGGCATTAACTTTTGCAGAGCTTCCACTACGTAGTCAGACGATCGAAGCCTTACATGCTCATGGTTTTCTGGCACCCTTTGCAATTCAAGAAATGGTTCTTCCTATCGCTTTGGCCGATGGAGATGTAATTGGTCAAGCAAAGACAGGAACCGGTAAAACTCTAGCTTTTGGAATTCCTGTGATCGAACGCGTCATCGCGCCCAATGATGCAGAGTGGGAAGCATTTTCAAAAAAGGGTTTACCTCAAGTTTTAATTGTTGTCCCCACTCGTGAACTTTGTACCCAAGTCACAAGAGATATTGAAGAGCTTGCATCAAACCGTGGAATTCGAACCTTAGCTGTCTACGGTGGACGAGCATTTGAACCACAAATCGAGGCTTTGCATGCCGGCGTTGAGATTGTTGTTGGAACACCTGGACGTTTGCTTGATCTATCTCGCCAAGGCCAGTTAAAACTTAAGGATGTATCTCGTTTGGTTTTAGATGAAGCTGATGAGATGTTGGACTTGGGATTTTTGCCAGATGTTGAAAAGATTTTAGCCAATACTCCAAACCGTTCGCAGACCATGTTGTTTTCAGCAACAATGCCTGGAGACATCATTGCTTTAGCGCGCAGATTTATGAATCAACCGATTCACATCCGTACCCAAGATAGCGAAGATGAGGGAGCAGTTGTCACGCGAATTGCTCAGCATGTATTACGTGCACATGCGATGGATAAGATTGAAATGCTTGCTCGAATTTTGCAGGCTAATGGTCGAGGTCCCACAATGGTTTTTTGTCGCACAAAACGAACAGCGCAAAAGACAGCAGAGGATTTACTTGAACGTGGATTTAAAGCGGCACCAATTCATGGTGACTTAGGCCAAGGTGCTCGCGAAAAAGCTTTAAGTGATTTCAAGGCAGGGAAATCTGATGTGCTTGTTGCAACAGATGTTGCTGCCCGCGGAATTGATATCGATGGAATAACTCACGTTATTAACTATCAATGTCCAGAGGATGAAAAGACTTATGTTCACCGAATAGGACGTACTGCACGCGCCGGGGCACATGGAATTGCAGTGACATTTGTGGACTGGGACGAACTGGCTAGATGGAAGATGATAAATACTGTTTTGGATCTTGGACTTGCCGAGCCTGAAGAGACGTACTCTTCATCTGAGCACCTCTACAAAACGCTCGATATACCGGCTGGTTCAACTGGGCGAATTGTTAAAGCAAAACCAGTTGCTAAGGTTGAAAATCGACCAAGTAAAACTTCGACACATGTTAAAAAAGAGGCTCCGAAAGCTAAGACTGAACGCTCACGCGTGCGGACCAAAAAATTCAAAGAGAGCTAGTTATTTAAGAAATTTTGTAAGTACTTAGTTTTCTACAAATACTCGAATTGCATCAACTAACATCTGAACGGCAATAGCAGCAAGAAGTAAACCAGCAATCCTTGCAACAAGAGTTACTCCAGCTTCTTTGATAACTTTCAAAATCGTTGTTGAAGCCATCAATGCTGCAGCGATTGCAATATGTACGGCAATCACGGCAGCGATTAAACCAGTTGCCATTTCAGGTGAATCAACTTGTTGCACGAAAATCATGGTTGCAACAATTGCTCCAGGACCTGCCAAAATTGGAGTTCCCAGAGGAACTAAGGCAATGTTTGAATTTGATTCATCACCGTACTTGGAAGTGTTTCCGGTCAAGAGTTCTAGAGCCACTAACAAAAGTAAAAGTGCACCAGCTGCTTGCAAAGCTTCCATGGAGATATTGAGATATCCCAAAATAAAGCGACCAAAAAGAGCAAAGATAGAAATGACAAGAAGTGAGACGGCTGCGGCCTGTATTGCAAGAATTCGTCGAACTCGCGGTGACTTATCTGCTACCAACCCTAGGAAAATAGGTGTTGCACCAGGTGGATCCATAATCACAAATAACGTTACAAAAGACTGAACTGCAAAAGTTATTGCACTGATCTCATTCATAGTGAAATAACCCTTCTAGCATTTGCTTGCGCCTCTAACTTCTCCCATTGTGCCTTATCGGTGTGGTTTTCTGCCAATGAGTTAAGTTTTCCTGTTCCATGATAATCACTACTTCCAGTGACTACTAAATCTAATTCCGCTGCAATCACGCGCAATACCGCCCGCTCTGAAGGATTTTGATCACGATGATCAACTTCAATTCCATTTAAACCAGCGGTTACTAAGTCAGCAAAGTCTTCAACGCCCAAAATTTGCCCGCGTCTAGAAGCAAATGGATGCGCAATAACGGCTACTCCTCCAGCTAGACGAATCAGTTTTATCGCCTCAATAGGAGTTGGTGCTGCATGTGAAACATAAAACCTTGATTCGTTATGAAGTAAATCGGTAAAAGCTTCATCTCGTGATTTAACAATTTTTTTAGATACAAGAGCGTCGGCAAGATGGGGACGGCCCATAGTTGCACCAGCGGGCATTGCTTTTTCTACATCTTCAATGGAGATATCAAAGCCTTCAGCCTGCATTTTTTGAATCATTTTTCTCATACGTGGCAACCGGCCATCACGTGTTTCTTCAAGAACTGTTTGCATCTGTTCATGAAGTGGATCAAATAAAAGTCCGAGCATATGCACACTGATTCCGTCATCGGTTAGACATGAGATTTCAGCACCCAAAGCTAGCTTTAAGTTTCCACGAAGGGACTCTGTCGCTTCTTGCCAACCAGAAGTTGTGTCGTGATCAGAAATTCCTAAAACATCTAGGCCCTGCACAATGGCTTTATTGACTAACTCTCGAGGAGAGTCGGTCCCATCACTAGATGTTGTATGGGTGTGTAGGTCAATCATTATTCGTACCTCTTGTTCTAGTTACAACTAAAACGCAACCAATCAGAATCAAAACTATGCCCGGAATAATACCAATCGGAGGTTTTTGACCTAGCCACCATAAGGCTAAAAGTGCGCTCAAAGGAACTTCAAAGAAAACTATCAAGGAGACAACTGCCGGTGATACTCTTTTTAAAACTGAGTTAAACATGGTGTGCCCCAACAACTGTGCTCCAACGATTAGCCCCAGGAGAACTAACCATTCTTTGCCAGCAAAATTAGTGATTTCATTTCCTGCAATTAAAGCCATTGGCAGAGCTGTCATGGAACAGACAAAATAACAAATAGTTGTATAAGTGGAGGTTTCTAAAGTTCTTTGCGCCTTTGCACCGGCCATGATGTAGGCGGCAGCGAGTGCTGCCGAAATAATTGCAGCAACATCTCCAGTAAATGCTCGAACTGAAATTTGAAGATCAACACCTGAAACAAGGCCTACACCTACAAAACAGACAATCATTCCAAGCCATGCAGAGGATGGAATGTGACCACCGCTGAGTTTTACAAAAAGGGCGGTAAATATTGGTTGTAATGCAACCAATGCTGTTCCTGCTGCAACAGATGTCATTCGCATTGCCATAAAGAAGCCAATAAAGTGAAGAGCTAAAAGTACGCCAGCAACTACTGCCCATTTAACGCCGGTTCGATCTCGTGCATGTCGTAATGCAAATGGAAGCGTGAAAAAGGCACCTCCAAGATTTCGCCAAAAAATCAAGGTCAGAATTGGCATACTGCTCAGTGCAATTAATGGACCAGATGTGCCGATTCCAATCATTCCGATGCATAATCGGATGAGATCTGGTTTGGCAGGAATGGCCGTGTGGTGATCTCTACTTAATGATTGGCCTGCACTCATAGGACAAAGGTACCCTTAACCTATGAGCAGCAATCTCCTAAACCGAGTATTTCTCGCCCGTCTTACTGGCACCGCGGTCTTTGATCCAAATGGTGATCCAGTAGGAAAGGTGCGAGATGCTGTTGCGACCCTTAGAACAAATAATGAACCACCAAGAATTCTGGGTTTAGTTGTTGAAGTTCCACTTCGGAGACGAATTTTTGTTCCTATAACAAGAGTTACTTCAATTGAAAACGGAGCCGTTGTCATCACAGGTCTTTTAAACATGCGACGTTTTGATACTCGTGCCGGTGAAGTTCTTGTACTAGGTGAGATGTTAGATCGTTCCATAACTTTGATTGAAACTAATGAGCCAGTTGTAGTTGAAGATATGGGAATGGAACAAACACCCTCAGGTGATTGGTTGATCAAACGGGTTCACATTATGCGCCGCGGTCGTGGTTTGCGACGTAAGGGAGCAACATCAACTGTTGCTTGGGAAGAGGTGACGGGTTTTGCATTTCCAGAACAAAATCAAGGTGTAATTAATTTGCTCTCTACTCTTGCCAATCTACGTGCCGCAGATTTAGCTGCAGTGCTCGGGGAATTGGCACCAAAGCGGCGAATTGAAGTTGCTAGCGGATTAAATGATGAACGACTTGCAGATGTTCTTGAAGAGATGGATGAAACTGATCGTGTTTCATTATTGGCAGAGTTAGAAGGTGAAAGAGCAGCTGATGTTTTGGGCGAGATGGATCCAGATGATGCTGCCGATTTGCTTCGTGAGATTGGCGAAGAACGGGCTAACGCTCTTCTAGATTTAATGGAACCTGAAGATGCTGAAGATGTTCTACGCCTTATGACATATGAAGATTATTCCGCTGGTGGAATGATGACGACTGAGCCAATAGTTTTAACTGCTAACTCAACAGTTGCAGATGCATTGGCATCTGTTCGACAAAAAGAGATCTCTCCTGCACTTGCCTCGCAGATTTACATCTGTCGCCAACCAACTGAAACTCCTACTGGTCGATTTATTGGTGTTGTGCACTATCAAAGATTATTACGTGAGCCGCCTGCAACCCTATTAGGATCAATTGTTGATCATGATTCAAAGGGAATTAATCCTGATGCAACTTTGCACGAAGTTTCTTCACATTTAGCGAGCTATAACATGCTTTCTTTGCCAGTTGTTGACTCAAATGAAAGATTACTTGGCGCTGTCACTGTCGATGATGTGCTCGATCACTTATTGCCAGAGAACTGGCGCCACGACCATCGAGAAAAATCACCCGTCGCTTTCACAACAGAGAATCTTTAAGGAGGAGAAATGGCACGCAATTACGGTTTAGATACCCCTCGCCAAACTCGCCGTTCACTTCGACCACAATTAGATAGCGAAGCATTTGGTCGTTTATCAGAGCGCTTTGCAAGGTTTTTGGGTACCGCACGCTTCCTTGTTTATATGACGGTGTTTGTCTTGAGTTGGGTTGTTTGGAATTTCACTGCTCCAGTAGATCTACGTTTTGATGACTTTCCATTTATATTTTTGACTCTTATTTTGTCTCTTCAAGCATCCTATGCTGCGCCTTTAATCCTGCTTGCCCAAAATCGCCAAGCAGATAGAGATCGAATTCAAATCAATGAGGATCGCGAACAAAATGAACGCTCTATCGCTGATACCGAATACCTAACCCGCGAACTAGCATCATTGCGTAACTCTCTTGGAGAAGTTGCCACTCGTGATTTCATGCGAAGTGAGCTTTCAGATTTAGCACAAGAGATTTCGAAAGAACTACGTAGAGACTCCCAATCGGACACCCAATAAGGATTTGCTTCGCTTCATTAACTTTTCTGCAATCTCGGTAATAGCTTTAGCTGCCTCTGAATCTGGTTGTCCATCAACAATTGGTGAGCCGTCATCTCCACCAGTTCGAAGAAGTGGGCTAAATGGAATCTTTCCAAGTAATGGAACATCTGATCCAACTAATTGAGATAGACGGCGAGATGTTTCTTCTCCCCCGCCATCACCAAACAAGGAAATTGATTCACTGCAGGTAGGACATGGAAAAGCCGACATATTTTCTATAACACCAATAACCTGCTGATGAATTTGATGTGCAATTCGTCCGGCCCGTTCGGCAACTTCTGCAGCAGCAATTTGTGGAGTTGTAACAACCACAATCTCAGAGTTTGGAATTAACTGACCAAGTGAGATTGCAAGGTCTCCAGTTCCTGGCGGTAAGTCGATCAGTAATAGATCCAAATCGCCCCAATAAGCATCAGATAAAAGTTGTTCGAGCACTCGGTGTAGTAAAGGTCCTCGATATGCAACAGGATCAGATCGTTCTGGTTTGAACATCTCCATGGAAACAGTTTTAACACCGAAAGATTCCAATGGGATGAACATTTGATCGATTGCCGTTGGTCGTTTACCCATCAAACCCATGAGTCGAGGAATTGAATGACCATAGACATCTGCATCTAAAATTCCAACACTCAAACCTTTTTTCGCGGCTGCAACTGCAAGATTTGCGGTGACTGATGATTTTCCAACTCCACCTTTTCCAGAAGCTACACCGATTACACGAGTCAGTGAGTCGGGTTGTGCAAATGGGATAAATTTTTCTCTACCGCCGCGAACAATTTTCTTAACATTATTTCTTTGTTCTTCATTCATGACGCCAAAAGACATCTCAACGTTTTTAACACCATTAACTGCAATAACTGCATCTGTGACATCTTTGCGCAATCGATCCTGCATAGGACAGGCTGCAATTGTTAATAAAATTGTGAGTGAAACAACTCCATGTAATTCCTTAAGATCTTCCACCATTTCAAGCTCAGTGATCGATCGTCGAAGTTCTGGATCCTGGACTTTTGATAATGCCTCTAAAACTTGGTCAAGGACGTTCATAGTAAATCTGGGTCGATCATTGCTTTAGATATACTCGATTTAGCTTTTGGATTTTCTTCATCCAGTAATTCTGAAATCTGTTTTTTTACAAAAGTTTTTGGATTCAAATCTTTTGGCTGTAAATCTTCAAAGCCGGGTCCTAAGTTTTCTTTCAACTCTGCCGTCGCCGTATTGGCAAGCTCGCGAATTTTTTTAACCCACTTTGCTGCCTCACCGGCTACCTTTGGTAGGCGTTCTGGGCCAACTAAAAACATTGCCAAAACTGCCAATCCCAATACCTCACCAAGACCGATATCAAAGAACATGGCTTTAGCCTACGGTACTTATTTCTTCGCTGCAGTCAGAGTTAAGGACGTACTTTTAGTAACGCCATCGCGCTTATAGGTCAAAGTGACCCGATCACCCACATTTTTGGCGCGTACAGCAACTATTAACTCTTCGGCGCCATTTATTGTTTTGCCTTCAAACGATGTGATGACATCACCGCCCCGTAATCCTGCAACTTGAGCTGGGCTACCCGGCAGAATTGCAGTCTCTGTTGTGGTTATTTTTGCGCCGGAGCCATTGAAGTTCATATCTAATGTGACTCCAATTACTGGATATGTCGCTACTCCATTTTTAATAAGCTGCTCAGCGGTTTTACGGGCTTGATTAATTGGAATGGCAAAACCTAAACCGATGGATCCAACCTGTGAGTTCCTTCCAAGTGATGCGATTGCCGAGTTAACGCCAATTACCGCACCTGTTGCATCTACGAGTGGGCCTCCAGAGTTTCCTGGATTTATTGCCGCATCAGTTTGTAGGGCATTGATATAAGAACTTTCAGTATTTGCATCTCCTGCAGTAACCGCGCGATCTTTTGCACTGATAATTCCAGTTGTTACTGTCCCTGATAATCCAAGTGGAGATCCGATTGCAATAACAGAATCTCCAACGGCTATTTCATCACTATTACCAAACTGCAACGCCTTTAGTCCGGAGGCTTTTATTCTTAACACTGCTAAATCATATGGAGCATCGCGACCCACAACCTCTGCAGTATAAATTGTGCCATTATTAAGCGAAACGCGAATTACTCCTGAGGAACGAGCGGCACCATCGATTACATGATTGTTTGTCAAAATAAAACCATCGCTATCAATGACAAATCCTGATCCAGTTCCACCTCCAATTACCGAAGATGTACTAATTGAAACTACCGATGGTAAAACTCGTTGGGCAATTCCAGCCACAGAATCTGGTGCGCGCTCGATTACGCTGTTGGATGAGACCAAATTTGCGCCATTAAAAATAGAGGCACCAGTTGCTGTAATTCCTAAGAAACCTCCAACGCTTCCAGCTAACAGAGCAATCAAAACCATATTCCCTCTGGCTGGTTTTTGTGTTGCCTGCCACCATGGCGCTGGCGGGAGATTTTTCTTTCGTGGAAAGATCATTGTCCTAGTTTGCTACAACTTCGTCGCAAGTAACAATCCATCACCTACTGGGAGCATGGAGCTGACCCAATGCTCTGTGTCATTCTTAATAATTTTCCCAGCATCACGGAGTGCAACGGTGCGCGGGTCGCGTTGTGCGGCATCAGGAGTTTTGCCACCGCCAAAATAGTTGTCGATAACCAATACTCCGCCACTTCTTAAAATTCTTAAGCTCTCTCCGATTACAAAACTTAGATCCTCGGGATTATGGCGCAGAACTACCATGTCATAGGCGGTATCGGTTAACTTTGAAATAACATCGATAACAGAGTTAGTAATTAATCGGACTCGGGTTTGCGCGATATCGGCCTCTGCAAATGCGAGTTTAGCAATTTGTGTATGTTCCATCTCATCATCAATCGAGGTTAAAGTTCCAGTTGAACGCATTCCATCTAAAATCCATAAACTTCCAACACCAGAGCCCGTACCAACTTCTACTACTGACTGCGCTTGTAATGAAAATGCAAGGAATCGCAAAAATGCACCGGCTCCTGGGGTTGAGTCGCTCACCCCAAGTTCTAGTCCGCGCGCACGTGCTTGAGACTTAAAGTAATCCTCTGAAATAAAATTTTCAGAAAATGAATGAGGATCAATTCGAATCATAAAGAAGTTATCCAATTTGTAAGAAGTCGAACACCATAACCGGTACCACCTTTAGAGTTTTCACCAGCATCGACTTCACTTCGCGCCGTTCCTGCGATATCTAAATGCAACCAACGCCGATCACCTGCAAAGTGCTCAAGAAACAATGCAGCTGTTACTGACCCGGCTGAGAAATCTCCTTTATCGGCGGTGTGATTTAAATCTGCGATATCACTTTCTAGCGCTTCCTTGTAATCATCCACCAAAGGCATTCGCCACACACGATCTCCTGAGGCCTCTCCTGCCTTTACAAATTCTTCAGCAAGTTGATCATCTCGCGTATACATTGCTGCGTATTGTCGACCTAAGCCAAGAGTTGCTGCACCAGTCAACGTTGCAATATCAATTAAGTAATCTGGATCTAAAGTTGCATCTGCGAATGCAAGACCATCAGCTAAAACTAAACGACCTTCAGCATCGGTATTGAGAACTTCGACGGTGGTGCCTCCGAAATGCTTAATGACATCACTTGGGCGTTGAGCGGTGCCTGAAAACGAATTTTCGGCCATCATCATAAGCGCCGTTACTTTAACCATTGGTCGTAAATCTACTAATGCAGTCAACGTTGCAAAAACTGCTGCTGATCCTGCCATATCGGATTTCATCGCCATCATCGTGTCGTATGGGCGCTTTAGAGAAATTCCACCTGTATCAAAAGTAATTCCCTTACCGATTAAAACCACATGAGGTAAGGCGCGAACTGATTTGACTGCGCGTTTAGGAGTATATGAAATCTGAATCATGCGTGGTCCGGGTTTTGGAGAGGAGCCACCAACGGCTCTAAGCCCACCAAAATCCTTTAGCTGTGAACCAGAAAGTATTTGAACTTTTAAACCAGTTCCTTTTGCAAAATCTTCTACCTGCTTTGCCATCCATGCTGGAGTTTTTATGTTTGCAGGTGTGTGCACCAGATCGCGAGCGCGACATACAGCTTTTGCAATCACAGAAGCATTTTCTATAGTTTTTTTATCTTTAGTGGCGATCTGAATTGTTGGTGATTCTTCTTTTTTGTCCGACTTCATATTCCACATCCATGCACCCAGGGTCATTGAAATTGCATGATCCTTTTCCTGCGAGATCGTGGAATAAACCGTTGTATTTTTGCCACGGACTTTTCGACCGATTGCCGCCCCTGCCGCTCTCAAGGCTGTGGGGCTTTGATCGCCAACACCAACTAAAAATACTCTGTCAGTTTTTGCGCCCGGGTTATTGCCTGGGGAATTAACTGGGATCTCAAATAGTTCGCCAGCTTTGCCAGTAGGAGTAAAAAAACCTAATCTGTCGCAAAAACTAACGTTAAAATGTTGCTCCAACTCAGAGATGAGCGAACCCATAAACTCAAATTCACCATCAATAGTTTTAAAGAAACCAATTGAAATTGAGTCAGCTTTGACAGCATTATTGATATCGATTGAGGTTGCAATGGGTAGTGCGGACATGATTACCAAAGGCTATCGCTTTGGAATCGGAATTACTTCTTAACTAGACCAACTGCCGCGTGTAATGCCGCGCTTAGATTGTTAGCCTCTTCGGCGTTCATTTCGACAACAAGGCGGCCGCCGCCTTCAAGTGGGATTCGCATGACTAGTGAGCGAGCCTCTTTAGTAACCTCCATTGGACCATCGCCTGTGCGGGGTTTCATGGCTGCCATGTGTTACTCCTCTTAAAGAACTTGAGTGGGTCATGTTCGTGCTGCTTCTTGCGGAGGTTAAGTATCTCGCACATTAGGCATTAGTAGAAATCGAGGCTTACATCCCCATGATCGTGAGTAACCGGGCCTTGCCCTGCTCAATAATGGCGCCGACCGAGCGCTCAGGTACCCCAAGAATCTGTGCAATGTCACCCGTGGACATAGAGCGCAAATAATGCATCGTCAAAATAATGCGCTCTTCCTCCGGTAAGCCAGAAATAGCATCCGAAAGGCTTTGGGATGAAGGGCTCATAAACCTAGGTTACTAAACTGATTGGAGTTGTCGGCGTAAAGCCATGAGAGAGATTCTCACTCCCGCGTAAAGTCCAGGGGCAATCAATAAAAAGATTGCTCGTGGGGCCAAAATCTCTTCTGACCAATCAAAGCGAGTAGTGAAGGCGTCAATTTGAGTTAACTCAAATCTTCCAGTGCCTTTAATGATTCGACCAGTATGAACCACATCGCAAATATTTGGCGGCTGCCATGTCGTCACTTGCATGTGATCCATGAGGCCTAATTTTCCAATGCCGGTGAATGCAGCGATAGAAGTTCCAACTCCTTCACGTATTTTTGATACGACTTCTACTTTCGTTAGCAACATCCATTCGCCTTGGTTCTCCCATTGTGCAAGAGCTTGCCAAACTTTTTCGATTGGTGCTTTTATCTCTAGAACCATTGCGATGTGGTTGCTTTTCATATCTTACATACCCTCACATGCATTTAATGCATCGTCAACTGTAGTTGTCCATCTAACGATCTCGCGCATTCCAGGTTTGATAAATTTCTCAGATTCAAGATGAATTATCAATTCATGTAATGGTTCATATAGCCCAAATGGATCTAAAATAACTACTGGTTTTGAGTGAAATTTTAAATAGTGACCAACCCAAATTTCAAAAAACTCTTCAAGAGTTCCAGCCCCACCGGGAAGGGTAATGAATGCATCTGCAAGATCGGTGATCATGTGCTTTCGTTGGCCCATTGTTTCGACAACATGGAGTTCATCATTTTCATGGTCAGCAAATTCAATCTCCACAAGTGCCTGTGGAATCACGCCAATTGTTTTTCCCCCGGCATCACGTGCACCTCTTGAAACCGCCCCCATCATGGATATATGTCCACCACCAGTTACAAGTTCACTGGAGTGAGTAGCGATTCCTTGCCCCAATTGATATGCCAGCTCTACATACTTGTTATCGATCGTTGGCGACGATGAACAAAAGACGGCAATACGCATGCTGCTTAGAATAGGGGTTAGGCTTAGCACATGACCACCTCAGCAACTGCTGCAGCACATAGCAATACAAATGGGATTGCATCTGGGCATGGAATCGCAACAATTTCTCAGGGAATTACCTTGGATGTTTGGTTTCCATCGCCAACTCTTTCTGCATTGTCAGCAAATGTTCCACCTGAACTACTGACGCTAAAGGGTGAAGATAAAAATAGAAATGTAAAACGCGAGATAGTAAGTATTGAAGTAGATCTAAGCAAAGCACCAGAGAATGTTGCTGATGTTTATCTACGCTTACATCTGCTCTCACATCGATTAGTTAAACCACAGAGTATTTCTCTAGATGGAATTTTTGGAATTTTAAATAACGTCGTGTGGACTTCAGTTGGCCCATGCAGCGTTGATGGATTCGAAACTACCCGTGCTCGATTACTGGCAGCACACGGCCATATCTCTGTATTTGGCGTCGATAAATTTCCTCGAATGGTTGATTATGTAATTCCAAGTGGAGTGCGGATTGCTGATGCAGATCGCGTTCGCTTAGGAGCTCACCTTGCAACTGGTACAACAATTATGCATGAAGGTTTTGTTAACTTTAATGCAGGAACACTTGGAACATCCATGGTTGAAGGTCGAATCTCTGCAGGGGTAATCGTCGGCGATGGCACTGATATTGGTGGTGGAGCTTCAATTATGGGCACGCTAAGTGGTGGTGGAAAAGAAATCATCTCTATCGGAGAAAAATGTTTATTGGGAGCAAATTCAGGAACCGGAATTTCATTGGGTGATAACTGTGTTATTGAAGCAGGAGTTTATGTAACGGCCTCGGCAAAGATTAAATTGCCCGATGGTGAAGTTGTGAAAGCTAAATCACTTTCTGGGGCAAGTAATATTTTGTTTAGACGTAATTCAGTTGATGGTGGCCTTGAAGCGGTATTACGGAGTGGGACTTGGGGCGGGCTCAACAGTCTCTTGCACGCCAACTAAATTAAAGTAGGCAGATGGAATCTTAGTTCGACTCCTAAATGCTTCACCTCGAATTGAAACCTGCCTCCCGTTACTTGAAGTTGCCTTAATCATTCCCACGGTTCCACTCGGATTTCTGTTGAGAATTTCTAGGTTAACTACATCTGGAAGTAAAAATGCTGCAGCAGTTACAGATTGAGTTATTGTGCGCTCCCACTTATAAAAATTGGGATTTAGAATTGGATCTAAACTTGCTAAGTCTTCAACACTTTGCGTAAATGAGCGTTCACTTCCCCAAGCATTAATTGCGGTTTCTGTAATCCCGCCGCTTGAGCTTCCAAACCAGGCAGTTATGGGCCTGCCCAATTGGGTTAAGACTAAACCGGCAGTATTTGTAACAGCGGCTTTCCAAACTACTCCCCATTTTTTCTCAATCTCTTTTGCGTAACCTAGGAACTTTTGATCAGTTATCTCTCCATATAGATCACAATCACAAGCGCTTCGTATAGTTCCAGCTTTACTTAATGCATAGGTGCGCGATGCAATAGCCTGTGCTTCAAGGGCAGCAATGGGCCAAAAAGTGGGCATCTCGCTAACTCCCCACAGATACTCATCTGCTAATCGAACAGAGTTGGTAATCGCTAATCGAAAACCAAGAGAGCCTGCCTTTACAGCCCGAATCTGAACCTGTCCGTAACGATAATTACTATTTCTGTTTGCATGTGACAAAGTCATAATGCCATCTACGCCCGCTAAATATCGGGTCCCGCTCCATCGAACTGTAAATATTCGGCTTCCTGAAATACTTGAAACATTTTTACCAGTTGTGATACTTGGAATTACTGTTGATCCAAGAATAGAGAAATTCAGCGAACTCATCGCAGGAATTGTTGCAAGCGGTTGGATACCTTGTGCATCACCAATATCACCACTAAACATCTGCAAGCTTGCACCTTGAGTTCGCGTCAACATCCTTGCGGTCGTTAATTGATTTCCAATATTTACTCGAAGTATTTTTGTATCATCTACGGTTTCTAGAGCAACGTCTTTATAGTAATAACTTAATATCGATGCAGCGTTTTCTCCAGCTAGCGCTTTTGAACGCGCCCCCATCTGACTCATTCCAACACCATGGCCATACCCAGCACCAGTGATCTGAAAGGATGAAGGAGTTACGAATGCATTAGATTGGAGAGGAGTTATTAAAGAAATAGAGAGAGCAAGAGAAAGAGTAAAAGTAGGTAGCTTAAACATCCTCATCGATTGCCGCACTCTTTCCAACTTGTAAAAATTCTTGATAGGCATCAATAACTTGGTTCGGTTCCCCTCGTGAAATGACCTTCCCCTTGTCTAGCCATACAACATCGTTACATGTCTCTCTTAATGTTTGCATGGCGTGACTGACTAAAATTAATGCTCGATCATCACTACGAAGTTCTTTGACTCGGTTCAGACTTTTTTCCTTAAATTTTGCATCCCCTGTGCTCAACGCCTCATCAATAATCAAGATATCTGGACGCACCGCTGCTGCTACAGAAAAAGCCAAGCGGGCAAACATTCCAGATGAATATGTGCGCATTGGAGCATCAATTGCATCGCCTAACTCTGAGAAAGAGGCGATCTCATCAAAGTGACCGTTAATCTCTTCACGAGACATTCCAGCAGCTAATCCACCAAGATAAACATTGTCTCGGCCTGACATTGATGGATTAAATCCAACTCCTAGTGCAAGCAATGTGCTGACAGATCCATACACTTCAATTCGTCCTTGAGATGGTGGCAAAATTCCTGCAATACATCTCATAAGTGAAGATTTACCGGCACCGTTTGCACCGATCACACCAAGTACATGACCATACTCAACCTCTAAATTAACATGGCTTAACGCTTGCACGACTCGTGTTTGCTTTTTCCCACGTGCAAGAGCCTTGACACGGGTTTTAAATGTAGGTCTGCGATCAATTGTTGTTGAGTAAGTAAGACTGACATCTCTTACCGAAACCGCAATCTCATTAGTCTTATGAATGTTAGAGGCGGACAGCGAACTCACGCTCCCTCGATAAGAAAATGTATGTACCTATAAAGAATATTCCAGTCGCCCATCCTAAGCCCGCAAGCATGCTAGATAGCTCAGGGTTTTGCCCGTGAACCAAGGCACGTGACCAAGAATCTAGAATTGGAAAAAGCGGATTTACATACTCTAAAATACGCAGACCAGGCTTTAACGTTGACGCTTCATATAAAATCGGTGATAGATATAAAAGTGTACGAGTCATGTATGGCAAAAAACTCGCCATATCTCGGAAGTAAACATTTATACAAGAAATTGTTATAGCTAATCCGAGGGCTAATAGGGTTGTTATAAGAAGAATTGGTATCGCCCATAACATTTGAATAGAAAATGCGGAGCCAACCACGGCTTTGATAACAATAAAGACGATTATCGTTGGGAAAAATTTAAAGAGTGCGATTACGACCGAGGAAAGTGGCAACATTATTCGAGGGAAGGCAGTATTTAGAATTAACCTTTGTCCCGAAGTAACAGCCTTCACACCGGAACTCAAACTGTTGGAAACCAAGTAAAACAAAAATAGCGTTCCAGTTAAATGGACGTATCTCATGGTGTCAGTTTTGCCGCCGATAATCACGATCAAGATGAAATAAACCCCTGAAAGTAAGAGTGGATTGATAACTAACCAAAATTGTCCAAAAGCTGTATCAAAGTGTTGTTCACGAAGCTCTGATTTTGAGTGCTCGGCAATAAACGTTCGCCTAGACCAAAGGGATTTCCAGTACTTACCTAGTTTAGGAAGCCCAGCTTTGAATGGCTCATAAACCTGAAGTGGGGTACTCACGGATGCAAGGTTACCGCAGGAACAAGCGACTTCGGTGATGAAAGAAAACCAATTCCCCATGAGATATGCATTGTGAGCAGAACAGCAGGCAGGCAAAGAATTTCGCCCAGAGACTTCCCAATAAAAATCGATGCAATCAGGATAAATAATCCATAGATCAATGCGGGCAAGAATAGAACTGGATTGATTAACCAACCGGAGATTAATGAAATTAAGGTTGCAATGACAGTAAATGGTGGGGCTAAGTATCTGTAGTTAATTGTTCCTTGGTGGCGCCTAGAAACAACTCTTCGCCAGCGACCGTATTGAAAATACTGTTTTGCTAGAGCAATGAAAGTGGAACGCGGACGGTAAGTAACGATCAAGCGAGGATCAAAATAAATTACACCACCCAATTCTCGCAACCTAAAATTTAACTCCCAATCTTGAGCTCGCGTGAATCTTTCATCAAATCCACCAACTGCTAGTAAAGCCTCTTTTCTAAATACCCCAAGATAAACAGTATCAACCTCGCCGGATGTGCCACCGGTGTGAAAGCGAGATGCACCAACACCAAGCGGGCTTCTCATTGCCCTGGCTACCGATTTCTCAAAGACAGAGTTTCCAATTGCATCCATAATTCCACCAACATTTACTGCGCCAGTCTCTTTCAATAGCTCATAGGCCATTTGGCAGTAGTTAGCAGGAATATTAGAGTGCCCATCAACTCGAACAATTATTGAATATGAAGATGCTGCTATTGCTAAATTAAGACCTGCGGCAGTTCGCCCAGTTGGATTTTCAATAATTACTACTCGTGCATCCGCACTTTGCAACTTGCGTGCAATTTCCATAGTTCTATCCTGTGAAGGACCAATTGCAAGAATTATCTCCAGGCGCCCTTCAAATTTTTGATTAAGAATGGCGCTGACAGATTCAGCTAAATACTTCTCTTCATTGAGAACAGGCAAAACTACCGAGATTTCTGCTCTCGGTGAGCCGTACAAGGTGTTTGCTGATGTCGACATAACCCGTACACGGTACCGTTGAAGTACTCTCTCCTAGTGAAATCAACGCGGGCAATTCGAATTTTTACCTCACTATCAGTGGGCATCGTCGTTGTTTCTAGCATCTCCTGGTTAGGCCTTGGACAGGTTAGTGGTGCGCTTTCACGTATAGACGCCTTTGGCGCCGTAATTGATAGACCTGATAAACCAACATCTGCTTTGAACTATCTCATTGTTGGTGCAGATACTCGTGAAGGTTTAACTAAAGAGCAGCGAAAACTATTGCGCGTAGGAAGCACTAAGACAGCTGCAGGTTCTAGGTCAGACACTATGTTGATTGTTCACATATCAAAGTCTCGAGATAAAGCAACAATTATTTCTATTCCTCGCGATTCTTTAGTAACTATTCCAGAACATCCTTCCTCTTCAGGAAGTGGGAAAACTATCCCTGCTGCACTTGGAAAAATTAATGCAGCATTTGCATTTGGAGGCCCACCATTATTAATTCAAACCATTGAAAATGAAACTGGAGTTAGAATTGACCATTACATTGAAATTGGTTTCGCTGGGTTTGCCGGCATGGTTGATTCATTGGGTGGAATCGAAGTTTGTACAAAAAAAGATATCGACGATCCAGGTAGCCACTTAGTTTTAGCGGCTGGAGTACACACGCTCAATGGAATTGAAGCTTTGAAATATGTGAGAACAAGGGATTTTGATGGACTTGGCGACATTGGTCGAATGCAACGCCAGCAGCAGTTTATGAGTGCAGTCTTGAGAAAAGTCACCAGTACGGGCGTTCTCCTTAACCCAATCAAACTGGTAAATTTCTTTAATTCACTCATAGCAACAGTTAAGACTGATGCCGAATTGAATAAGAGCGATCTCCTAACTCTTGCAAAACAATTAAAGAATTTAACTGCTAGCAATGTTAGAACTCTTACTATTCCATTAGGAAATGCGAATGCTCGAGTTGATGGAGTTGGTTCAGTCGTAAAATGGGACTCTGTTTTGGCCCCTGAATTATTTAACCGGTTAAGAGAAGATCTTCCCTTAACCGATATTGTTGAACCATCACCGGAGGAATCAGGTAGTCCAACCCCAATAGTGATTGATAAATTTAAGACTCGTACAGCCGATGAAAATCCATGTGGGGAGTTGAAGTAAAATGAAGGGTATGGATGAAAAACTCTCAGTTGTTGGCTGTGGTTATCTAGGTGTAACACATGCAGCATGCATGTCATCACTTGGTTATACGGTTGTTGGAGTTGATACTGATCCTGTAAAAATTGCAGAGTTACAAAGTGGAAAATTGCCATTTTATGAGCCAGGTTTAGACACACTCTTGGCACAGGAGATGAAATCTGGACGATTGTCTTTCACAACAGATGTTTCAGCTGTTGCAGATGCCGATGTTCATTTTATTTGTGTTGGAACCCCCCAGAGCAAAGATGGCCTAGCTGCTGATTTAACTTATGTGAAATCAGCAGTTGCTGCAATTTCGCCCTATCTAAAGAAAGGTTCATTGGTTGTTGGTAAATCCACTGTACCTGTAGGAACTGCACAATCACTCCGTGAAGAATTGGCAAAAACTGCACCGCACTCTGATTTGGCTTGGAATCCAGAGTTTCTTCGTGAAGGTTTTGCGGTTGAAGATACATTAACGCCAAATAGATTAGTCGTTGGCGTGGCAAATGATTTAGCTGAAGATATTCTCAAAAAAATCTACAAGCCAATTCTTGATCTTGGTACTCCCTGGATCCGTGCCGACTTACCCACATCTGAATTAGTAAAAGTTGCTGCAAACTCTTTCCTTGCAACAAAGATTTCTTTCATAAATGCAATGGCTGAAATCTGTGAGGCAGCCGGAGGTGATGTGACTGTACTTGCAAAGGCAATTGGTTATGACCCACGCATTGGTAACAAGTTCCTACAAGCTGGAATTGGTTTTGGAGGAGGATGTCTTCCGAAAGATATTCGTGCATTTATGGCCAGAGCAGAAGAGCTAGGTGCAAAACAAGCGTTGGAATTTTTGCGTGAGATTGATGCCATTAATCTTCGTGCCCGACTTCGTGTGATCGATGTAGTCCGTAGCGAGCTCTCTGAAGATTTATCCAAGTACAAAATTGCAGTTTTGGGTGCAACGTTCAAGCCAGATAGCGATGACGTTCGTGATTCCCCAGCCCTAGATATCGCTGCCCAACTAAATGCTGCTGGTGCAAAGGTGGTTGTTAACGATCCTCAAGGAATTGAACCTGCACGTAAGCGTTTCCCGAATTTGGAATATGCTGTCAATGTCAACGATGCATTGAAGGATGCAGATTTAGTTTTACATTTAACGGAGTGGAAGGAGTATCGACAGATTGATCCCACTGCGATTTCTTCATTGGTGAAGAATAAAATCATTATCGATGGTCGAAATATGTTAGATCGAGATCTATGGCGCAAAGCAGGGTGGAAGTTTCGCGCACTAGGTCGCACTGACTAGTTAAAATCACACATCTAACTCGGTAAGTACTGCACTATCACTCATCAATCTCTCCACTCATATAGTCAATCGCATGCTGGATCTCATTAGTTAGATCTTCCAGGCTCTCCCCCAGCAAAGTTATATGACCGACTTTCTGACCTGGGCTTGCTTTGTTCCCATACTGATGAAATTTAAGTGCCGGAGTTCTTGCCATTAAATGCAAATATGGGCGATACATATTTATTTTTTTACCGCCATGTTTTTTACCAACAAGCAGATTGCCCACAACAGCAAAAGGTGCCGTCATTGTTGGATCTCCTAATGGCAAGTCAAGAACTGCTCGCAAATGCTGTTCAAACTGACTTGTCCGTGCACCTTCAATTGTCCATAACCCTGAGTTGTGAGGGCCCATTACAAACTCGTTGATAAAAATCTCATCTTGTTTCACGAACATTTCCACAGCTGCGACACCAACTACACCAACAATTTCTGCTATTTCAAGTGCCATCTTTTGTACTCGCTCGCTTAAATCTTGAGAAAGTTTTGGAACTGGTGCGATCGACATAACGCTTATTCCATCTTTTTGCACATCCATAGTTGCCGACCATGTTGTTGCTTGGCCGTGTGGTGAGCGGGCAACAATGGATGTAATCTCATAATCAATCTCAAGTGGTTGCTCAATGAGAGTTTTTGCGGTTTTCTCTTTAAATTCTGAACCAGGTTTATCAACCAGTTTCAACCACAAGGCTTCTTTATTTTGTGAGAGCTCTAGTGCTGCCGAAGATGGTCGAACAACTACACCATCGGCTTCGAGTGCTCGGATAATACTCAGTGGAATGAACTCATTTACAAAAGTGATGAGATCACATTTTTTAGCAAATTTGCGAATTGCATTCAAGTCTTTGTAACTTCCGATTTCGTGATTACAAATCTGAGCCGCTGAATCATTTAGATCTGATGCATATATCAAAAGATCGACGCCTAAGGCTGTAGCGGGAGCCACACACATTCGAGCAAGCTCTCCACCACCGATAACTCCTAGGGTTGGAAATGTGTTCTTCACGCAATAATCCTAGTAGTCAGAATTAGTTTAATTAGATTTCATTAATTGATTTATGCCATTTAACGAGTACCTTTAACCCGTGCCTTCGAATCACCCAACAATTGTTCTAGCATCTGCCTCAAAGAGCCGTCGTCGCTTGCTTGAATCGGCTGGACTCTCACCAAAAATTATGGTCAGTAATGTTGATGAAGAAACAGAGTTCTTCAACTCGATGAACCCATCAGATATGGTCATCGCACTTGCCATCACAAAAGCACATACCGTCCGTGAGCAGATAGATTTTCCTGCAATTATTATTGGATGTGATTCAACTTTCGAGTTCGAAGGTAAATCACTTGGTAAGCCCGGCACGCCGGAGATTGCTATCGAGCGCGCTAAGAGAGTTCGTGGCAAAAGTGGAGTTTTACATACCGGGCATTGCATTATCGATACTTTCAAAGATCGGGAAATCTCTGATCGAGTCACAACTCGAGTCAATTTTGCGAATATAAGTGATGAAGAAATAATCGATTACGTAGCAACTGAAGAACCGCTACATGTTGCTGGTGGATTCACACTCGATGGTTTTAGTTCACCATTTATTTCTAGTATCGAAGGTGACTACACCAATGTTGTCGGAATTTCGATGCCGTTTTTAAGGATGGCCAGTGCTCAACTTGGATACTCATGGCCTCAAGTCAAGGCAATGCAATAATGAAATCAAACTCTGTGACAGTATTGAGCCATGAGTAAATCTGAACTTCTATACAGCGATCCCCTTGCAGCCGCCATCGCTGCCGCAGATGAAATCGCTAAGAAAACAGGTGTGGCAAAACATGACGTTGCACTTGTCATGGGCTCTGGATGGGTAAGTGCCGTTGATGCACTTGGCGCACCTGCATTTGAATGCAATGCTGAAGAGTTGACCGGATTCTTACCACCTGCGGTCGAAGGCCATTCAGGCAAGGTTCGATCTTATGAAATCGACGCAGGTGAGAAGAAAATGCGCGCGCTTGTATTTCTGGGTCGAACTCATTTATACGAAGGTAAAGGAATTGAGCCGGTAGTACATGGCGTGCGAACAGCAGTCAAGGCAGGTTGCAAAGTAATTATTTTGACTAATGCATGTGGTGGAATCAATACTGCTTACAAAGTTGGTCAACCAGTATTAATTCGTGACCACATCTCATTAACAGCCGTTTCGCCATTATCTGGTGCAACCTTTGTAGATTTGACCGACCTTTATAGCAAGCGAATCCGTGAGATTGTAAAGAAAGAGGATTCCACTCTTCAAGAGGGCGTCTATGTTCACTGGCGTGGACCAACCTATGAAACTCCTGCAGAGATCCTGATGATGCGAACTATGGGTGCAGATTTAGTAGGTATGTCAACGGTTCCAGAAGCGATTGCTGCGCATGCACTTGGTGCAGAGGTTCTTGGAATTTCACTGGTGACAAACGCTGCAGCTGGTGTGACTGGTGAGAAGTTAAACCATGAAGAAGTTATTGCCGCTGGTAAAGCCGCCGCCGATCGAATGGGCTCTCTCCTTAAAGGTGTAATTCCAAAGTTACTCTGAAACCATGGACCAAAAATTTTTACAGGAAGTTAAAGAGTGGATTCTTGATGATCCAGATGCGCATACCGCTGCCCAACTTCAAAGTTGGCTTGACTCCAATAATGAAATAGAGCTTCGCGCATCTTTTAATGGTTTCTTGCAGTTTGGTACTGCAGGGTTGCGTGGCCCAGTTCGCCCTGGCCCATCTGGAATGAATAGAGCAGTTGTTGCCCGAACATCTGCAGGATTAGTTGCATACATGAAATCACATGGTTTGAAATCAGTTGTTATTGGACAAGATGCCCGTCATGGTTCTAAAGAGTTTGCAGTTGAAGCCGCGCAGATTTTTTCTGGTGCTGGAATAACAACAATGGTTTTGTCACATCCTTTACCAACTCCTGTTCTTGCTTTTGCAACAAATGAACTTGGCTGTGATGTTGGGATTATGGTTACTGCCAGTCACAACCCGCCACAAGATAATGGTTTCAAGGTCTATCTCGGCGGAACTGTAGATGGGCTCACATATAGGGGCTCTCAAATAACCTCACCAACTGATTCATTGATCGCAGATGAAATTTCGAAAGTTGTTTCAACGTATAGCGTTCCACGAGGAGATAATTGGAGCATTGTTGATGGAGATCTAGTTGATGAATATGTTTCTCGGACCGCTAAGTTGGCAAAGAATCCAGGAAAATTAAAGATTGTTTACACAGCTATGCATGGAGTTGGAACTGAAACGTTGCTCGCGGTATTTAAGGCAGCTGGATTTGATCCCCCTCATCTAGTTGTGGAGCAGGCCCAACCCGATCCAGATTTTCCTACAGTTGCTTTTCCAAATCCTGAAGAACCAGGTGCAATGGATTTAGCCATCGAGTTGGCAAAAAAATCTCAGGCAGATTTAGTGATTGCAACCGATCCAGATGCTGATCGTTGCGCAGTTGCAATCGAAGATCCAATAGTTGGTTGGAGAGTGCTCCGTGGTGATGAGTTAGGTGCAGTTTTTGCCCATGTTATTTCCCAAAAAAGCAATACTGGAACCTTTGCAAATTCCATAGTCTCTTCAACAATCGTAAAGAAAATTGCTCAAAACCGCTCTATAAAGTTCCAAGAAACACTGACTGGATTTAAGTGGATTTCAAAGATCCAAAATCTCTCATTTGGATATGAAGAGGCCCTTGGTTACTGTGTTGATTCTGAAACCGTTAATGACAAAGATGGCATATCTGCTGCTATTTTTATTGCCCAGATTGCGACAGATTTAGCGCGCGATGGAAGAACTATTCTGGATCTTCTCAGCGATATCTGGAGTATGCATGGATATCATGGAACAGAGCAGATCTCGATTAGAGTCAAGGAAATTTCACAAGTAAAGGATTTAATCTCCTCTTTGCGCATCAATCCACCAGATCAGATTGCCGGCCGTCAAGTTACGTTGATCGAAGATTTATCCAAACCAACAGATGGCTTACCGCCAACGGAAGGATTGCGAATCTGGCTAGAGGGATCGATACGAGTCATTATTCGTCCAAGTGGGACTGAGGCAAAGCTCAAGTGTTACATTGAGGTCATTGAAATGAATGCAAAGATCGCAGATGAGATTTTGAGTCAATTACGACCATCGTTGAAGGAATTGCTATCGTGAATTTTTATGGATTAGTTGATGGTAGTGAAGCATCGCTTAAAACCTATTTGAATAAACTCTCTGGTGTTGATCAAGTTGGAGCAAATGCGCGTGCTGCAATGCTTGCAACTAGAAGTATCAAGACAACTTCAAAACGATGGGCAATAGATACTGCTATCTCTATGGTTGATCTAACAACTTTGGAAGGTTCAGATACTGTGGGAAAGGTCCAAGCTCTTTGCACAAAAGCTGTGCGGCCTGACCCGACTGATTCGAGCGTTCCAAGTGTTGGTGCAATCTGCGTTTATAACGACATGGTTGGTGTGGCTCGAAAGCATCTTGATTTGATTGGCGGTGAACATGTACCCGTAGCCGCCGTATCAACTGCTTTTCCATCGGGACGTGCATCTATTGAAGTGAAAGTTCTAGATACTCAGGATGCAATTAATGCTGGTGCTAGTGAAATAGATATGGTCATCGATCGGGGAGCATTTTTAGAGGGAAGATTGATTGATGTATTTAACGAAATTGTCACCATTCGCCAGGTGTGTGGTGAAAAGGCCCATCTCAAAGTTATCTTTGAGACTGGCGAGTTAGTCACATATGACAATGTACGAAAGGCTTCATTTTTAGCAATGGCTGCGGGAGCTGACTTCATTAAGACTTCAACTGGCAAGGTGGCACCTGCTGCTACTGCTCCTGTTGTTTTGGTGATGCTAGAAGCGGTTCGGGATTTTTACGAAATGACTCAAAAACGAATCGGGGTCAAGCCTGCAGGTGGAATTCGCAACACAAAAGATGCGATTAAACAGTTGGTCTTGGTGAAGGAGACTGCTGGTGAAGAATGGCTCAATTCAAAGTTATTTCGCATAGGAGCAAGTGCACTGCTCAATGATCTATTGATGCAGCGAATGAAAATGGACAATGGCTACTACGCTAGTCCTACCTATGTGAGTGTGGATTAGTTAATGATTAGAATTAAAAGGATTGGAGCAATCGATGAGTTTTGAATACGCACCGGCTCCAGAGTCACGCGCGATCACAAACATTAAGCCAAAGTATGGCCACTTCATCGGTGGAAAGTTTGTTGCTGGGAGTAAGCATTTTCCAACGATTAATCCCGCCACTGAAGAGATTCTTAGCCAAATTGCTTTGGCTGGTAAATCCGAAGTTGACGCCGCCGTTAAAGCAGCGCGTAAGGCTTTTAACTCAACCTGGTCAAAGACTTCTGGTAAAGAACGTGGAAAATATCTGTTTCGAATTGCACGTATTTTGCAAGAGCGTGCTCGTGAATTTGCAGTCTTGGAAACTTTAGATAACGGTAAACCTATCCGCGAATCACGCGATACTGATATTCCATTAGCGGCAGCACATTTTTTCTATCACGCAGGTTGGGCAGATAAGCTCGAATATGCAGGCCTTGGTAGTTCTCCAAAACCATTAGGCGTTGCCGGACAGATAATTCCTTGGAATTTCCCATTATTAATGTTGGCATGGAAAGTTGCACCGGCGCTGGCTACTGGAAACACAGTTGTTCTAAAACCTGCCGAATCAACTTCACTAACTGCGCTTTTATTTGCTGAAGTTTGCCAACAGGCCGAACTACCTGCTGGTGTTGTAAATATTGTCACCGGTGATGGTTCAACGGGTGCTCTCATTGTTAATCATCCAGGTATAGATAAAATCGCATTTACTGGATCAACAGAGGTTGGAAAGATTATTGCTCGATCAGTTGCGCCAACAAAAAAGAGTGTGACTTTAGAATTAGGCGGCAAAGGAGCAAACATAGTTTTTGAAGATGCCGCTATCGATGAAACTGTTGAGGGAATCATTGATGGCATTTTCTTTAACCAAGGTCACGTTTGTTGTGCCGGCTCTCGATTGCTATTGCAGGAGAACGTAGCTGAAGAGGTTTTGCATAAACTTAAGAATCGCATGGAAAAAATCCGTGTTGGAGATCCATTGGATAAAAACACCGATGTTGGTGCGATAAATAGTAAAGAGCAGCTCGCAAAAATTGTCGAACTTGCAAAAGTTGGAGATAGTGAAGGCGGTCAGCGTTGGAGTCCGGCCTGTGATCTACCTAAAAAGGGCTATTGGTTTGCACCAACAATTTTCACGGGAGTTACTTCAGCTCATCGAATTGCCCGGGAAGAGATATTTGGACCTGTTCTTTCGGTTCTAACTTTCCGCACCCCTCAAGAGGCAATTGAGAAGGCAAATAACACCCCATTTGGCTTATCTGCAGGTATTTGGGGCGAGAAAGGTTCAAAGACCTTGTGGGCTGCCCAGCAACTTCGAGCCGGTGTTATTTGGACTAATTCATTTAATAAGTTTGATCCGACATCTCCTTTTGGTGGATATAAAGAGTCTGGCTGGGGTCGCGAAGGTGGGCGACATGGTTTGGCTGCATACCTCAAAGGTGTTTCTAATGAGTAGGGGGTTTTGCGGTGAGTAATCGAATCGATGTTAAAAAAACTTACAAACTATTTATCAACGGATCATTTCCTCGTAGCGAATCTGGCCGTACATATGAAGTGAAAACTTCTAAAGGTGCATTCCTTGCAAATCCATGTCTTGCGTCAAGAAAAGATCTGCGAGAATCAGTTGTCGCAGCACGCGCAGCTCACAACGGTTGGAGCAAAGCTACGGCATATAACCGTGGACAGATTTTGTATCGAATTGCAGAGATGCTCCAGGGTAGAACATCTGAGTTTATTGAAGAGATTATGGTTACAACTGGTGTTACAAAAGTAAAAGCAGAGAAGGAAGTTCTGCAAGCAGTTGACATCTTGGTTTGGTATGCAGGGTGGAGCGACAAGATCTCATCTCTGACTGGTTCGAATAATCCAGTTGCTGGTCCTTTTTATAATTTTACGATTCCGGAAAGTATGGGTGTTGTAGCGGCAGTTGCACCTGAGAATCCATCACTGCTGGGGTTAGTTGAATCTATTGCGCCGATTATTGCTTCCGGAAATACTGTAATTATTCTTGCAAGTACTAAGGCGCCCTTATCTGCCATGAGCTTTGCTGAAGTTCTAGCAACAAGTGATCTGCCTGCAGGAGTGGTCAATATTTTAACGGGCAAAAAAGATGAAATCGCACCTTGGATGGCATCACACATGGATATCGATGCCATGGATATCTCTGGGCTATCTACAAAGTTAACTGCAGAGATCAAAGTTGCTGGGGCAGAAAATCTAAAGAAAGTTCACAGTTTTAAAAGCGCTACTCCTCATAGAATTACTGCCTTTACAGAGAGTAAAACTATCTGGCATACCATAGGGGTTTAGAGTTTTAGAAAAATAGTTCTAGTTTTTAGATTCAATAGTGTCAAGCCATAGTTTTACAACAGCTTCTACATCTAAATCCAATGTCACACGGACTTTTGCTGAATCTTCTAAATCAATCGGTTCAAGTTCGCGTAAAAAAGCATCACGTCTATCGACAATTGTCTGACCGCGCGCTGGGCCTGCTGATGTATCTACAACCACATCAAACATCGCAGTAGTAAATAATTCAGGGCGAATTACACTTGCTACTGCCCCATAGTCGCCTAAAGTGATTGGAGAAACTCCTAAACGCTCCATAAATGCTAAAGCTAGTGCTCCTCCAAACTGCGCGGATTTCGAGGAAGAACTTTCGAGCACAAGTGCTTGTTCGCGAGTGATTCCAGGGCGCATGAAGACGTCGAGGCCATACATAGTTATTGGAACTCCACTTTGAAAAACTATTGCCGCGGCCTCTGGATCGTGCCAAACATTGAACTCAGCTGTTGCGGTGGCATTGCCAGCAGATGCCGAACCTCCCATTAAAACGATTCTATGTATTTTCTTTGCTGTCTCTGGAAAAGCTCTCAAAAACAAAGCGATGTTTGTTAAGGGCGCTAAAGGAACTATTGTCACTGGCTCTGATGAGTTTTCAATCAAATCTCGAAGTAGTTCAACAGCAGAACGCGGATCAATTTTTCGCTTCGATGGAGCAATACCTAGATCTCCCATGCCATCTGCGCCATGTACGTACTCAGCATATTGACTCTCCCCTAGTAAAGGACGAAGGGCTCCACGTGCAACTGGAACATCTGGTGCTTGCGCTGCATCTAAAACTTTGAGGGTATTTGCAACAACATTATCAATGTTTGTGTTGCCATCCACGCAAGTGATACCAAGCAGTTTGATATCAGGATGTACTGCGGCAAATAAAACTGCAAATGCATCGTCGATGCCAGTATCTACATCCAAAATGATTGAAGTTTTTCCCATAGCCAGTACCCTAGCGCAATGAGTGAAAATCGGACCGCTGTTATTGCAGTCGTTGGAAGTGCGATGATGGATTTAACTGCCTATGCCAAAGTATTACCAGAGCCAGGTCAAACACTTGTCGGCGAAGTCTTTACAACAGGTTTTGGGGGCAAAGGTGCAAACCAAGGTGTGATGGCAGCATTGTGTGGAGCCCAAGTTCACTTTGTTGGAAAACTTGGGAAAGATGTATTTGGAGATGCCATCGCAGAAAACTTCAATAAAGTTGGCATCAATGTTTCATATGTAGATCGCAGTGATACACCCACAGGAGTTGCACACATTTGGGTTGATGGCGAAGGTGAAAATAGGATCATAATTATTCCTGGAGCAAACCATGAGATTGAAATCAACGGAGCCGTAGATGCGATCAATAACATTCCTAATCTCAATATTGTGATAGCCCAATGTGAAATTAAGCAAGAAGTAACAGTGGCGGCATTTAAAGCTGCAAAGAGCCGCGGGTGCACAACGATTTTAAATCCTGCTCCATTTGAAAAACTCTCTCCGGAATTAATTGAGCTTTGTGATTGGATAATTCCTAACGAAGTTGAGTTTCGTGAGCTTCACGGTACTTTGCCCGCTAGTGATGAGATTTTAAAAAGCTTTAGACCTGGCAAGAATTCCATTGTTACGGTTGGTAGTCAGGGAGCAATTTTTATAGATTCTGATGGCTCAATTACTCGATGTGCAGCGCCTCAAACAACACCAGTAGATACAACAGGTGCAGGTGACAGTTTTGTTGGCAGTTTCGCCTATGCCTTAGCTAAGGGCGAAGATCCCGCCAGCGCCATGAGTTTTGGCGTAAAAGTTGCATCTCGCAGTGTTACTAAAAAAGGTGCCCAGTCTTCATATCCAGATCAGGCGGAGATAAAAACGTTTTCATAGCCACGCAACACAAATGTTGGACGACGAACTGGATTCATTGAAAGTTGCATATCAGGATACTTTTCCCACAACGCAGGCAACGAAACACTCATTTCAAGTCTTGCTAACGGGGCTCCAAGACAGAAGTGAATACCTGCACCAAAACCAATGTGGGGATTTGGATCGCGGGTTATGTCCATCGTTTCTGCGGAAGTAAAAACCGTTTCATCGCGATTTGCTGAACCAATCAATGCAGCTATTTTCTGCCCTTCTTTAATCTCAACTCCCCCGATTTGTGTATCGGCAGTGGCGGTTCGCTCAAACAAATGTAAAGGAGCATCAAAGCGCATGAACTCTTCTAATGCTGTATCAGTTAATTCTCTGGGCTTTTCTCGCAGTAGTTTGGCTTGGTCAGGACGTTCTAAAACCGCCACCATTCCATTTCCAAATGCGTTCACACTTGCTTCATGGCCTGCGTTAAGTAGTAAAACGCAGGTTGCTACCAACTCCTGCATATTGAGCTTTTCGCCATTTTCTTCAACTGTTGCTAACTCTGAAATCAAATCTTGGCCAGGGGTTTTTTTACGCTGCTCAGCCAATCCACGCACATAATCGGCAAATTCACGTCCTGCTTTCTTAGCATCATTTTGATACTGCAAAGATGGATTTACTTCATACATCTTCACAATCGCTTGCGACCATGGACGAAGTAAATGCTCCTCGCTTTCAGGAAAGCCCAAAAGATCGGCAATGATCTTTACTGGTAAGGGCTCGGCATAATCTGCAATGAGATCAAAGGATTCGCCAGATTTAACTTTTTCATCAATTGCATCCAATAGCTTTTGAGTAATCCGTTCTACAGAAGGCCGCATACCTTCAATTTTTTGGCGATTAAATGCCTTGGCCACAAGTGAGCGCAGTCGAGTGTGCTTAGGTGGTTCGCTATCTAAAATTGAGTCGGCATGTAGCCAATTGAAAATCTCCCATTCAAACTCTGGAGATTTTGGTGTGAATATTCGCCCTAATGATTTGTTGCGAAATACATCATTGGCATCACCATGTTTAGCGGCCAAAAACATCTGCATATCTTCATGCCAAATAGGACCTTCGTTCTTGCGCAGTTGTTTTAGCGCGGGATATGGATTGGCAACAAACTCTGGATTGTTAAAATTTAAGGCGGAATTACTCATTTTCCGGATGAAATCTTTTCATACCCAGGTTTGATTACCTTTTCTATAATCTCTAAACGCTCTGGGTATGGAATAAATGCACTCTTCATAGCATTAATTGTTACTCGTTGGAGTTCTGCAAAATTCCAATTAAAGGCCTTGACCGCTTCTTCCATTTCGAATGACATCGAAGTCTGACTCATCAATCTATTATCAGTATTGAGTGTCACTCGAAAACGAAGTTGAGCAAGTTTGCCAATTGGGTGTTCGGCATAACTTGTTGCCGCACCTGTTTGTAAGTTTGAGGTTGGACATAGCTCTAGTGGAATTCTTCGATCTCGAACATAAGATGCGAGTCGACCAAGCTTTGGTGTAGTTCCAGAGAAATCAATATCATCGATGATTCGTACTCCGTGACCTAACCTTTCGGCTCCGCAGAGTTGGATCGCTTCCCAGATTGAGGGGAGTCCATACGCTTCACCAGCATGGATAGTAAAATGGGCATCTTCTTTACGAAGATAATCAAAAGTATCTTTTTGATCACTCGGCGGAAAACCATCTTCAGGACCAGCGATATCAAAACCAACAACCCCCCTATCTCTATATTTCACAACTAACTCAGCAACTTCCTGAGAGTTCTTATTTTGACGCATTCCACACAAAAGTGAGCCAACAATAATTGTATAGCCCTCATCTTTTGCATCTTTGGTTCCTAACTTAAATCCTTCAATAGTTGCTTCAACTACTTCAGACATTGTTAGAGCTTGTGCAGTGAATAGCTCTGGTGCTCCGCGAACCTCTGCATAGACAACTCCATCACGTGCTAGATCAAGTGCGCATTCGCGTGCAACTCGCACAATATCTTCGCGGCGTTGCATTACAGCAATCGTGTGAGAAAAGGTTTCTAGATAGCGAACGAGTGAACCTGAATCACAGGCTTCACGAAACCAGATTGCAAGTTCACTGGCATCTTGAGTTGGAAGTTGGTCATAACCAATCTCCTTCGCAATATCAATAATCGTTTGAGGCCGAAGACCGCCATCTAAATGATCATGCAACAAAACTTTCGGGACAGCCTTAATCTGATCTTTGGTCGGAATGCTATTCATTGCCATTTGTTCGTCCTCTTTTTCAATTCACCGCACGCTGTATATATCAACCGACTTTAGAATCTAGTTAATCTATTCGCTAACCTTAAACGATTCTCTCTATAACCAATGGCAATCTATCGATTCCACCTGAAGGCATCTCGCCGATTTCAACCGAATCCTGTAGAGATTCTATTGCTCGAGCAAAAGTGGCGGCGACATCCGTATGGAGCGTGAAGAGAGGTGAGCCTGCCTTAATGAACTCTCCAGGCTTAGCGTGTATTTCAATACCAGCACCTGCTTGAACTGTTTCGCCTTGGCGCGAGCGACCTGCTCCTAACTTCCAAGCTGCCATGCCAACTTTCATCGCATCCATAGAGAGTAAGGTCCCGTCTTTTTCTGCCCTAACAACTGTGTTTTCTTTCGCGACAGGCAGTTTTGCATCGGGATCTCCACCTTGAGAAGAGATCATCGCTCGCCAAACATCCATAGCTTTACCATTTTTGAGCGCCGCGGCAGGATCTGCATCTTTGATGCCAACTAGATCTAACATCTCTCGTGCTAGTAAAACTGTTAACTCAACAACATCTTCTGGTCCACCCCCAGAAAGTACTTCGATAGATTCTCGAACTTCAAGGGCATTTCCTGCAGTTAAGCCAAGTGGAATATCCATCGCAGTAACTAATGCAACAGTGTTTACGCCAGCTCGCTTACCTAAATCAACCATCACATGTGCGAGCTCTTTCGCTTTTTCCGGATCTTCCATGAATGCACCTTTACCAGCTTTAACATCTAAAACTAATGCGCTCGTTCCCTCGGCAATTTTCTTACTCATAATCGAGGATGCGATGAGTGGAATTGAGGCAACTGTTGCTGTGACATCACGAAGTGCATAGAGCTTTTTATCAGCTGGTGCTAATCCAGCGCCTGCTGCACAGATTACAGCGCCGCAATCCTGCAATGTTTTTAGCATCTCGGCGTTAGATAAGGAGGCTCTCCATCCTGGAATGGATTCCAATTTATCTAGCGTTCCCCCAGTATGACCAAGCCCCCGGCCAGAAAGTTGTGGAACTGCAGCTCCACATGCTGCTACCAATGGTGCAAGTGGCAGAGTAATTTTGTCTCCTACTCCACCAGTTGAATGTTTATCAACGGTTGGACGAGAGATCGCAGACCAATTCATTCGTTCACCACTATTGATCATTGCATCAGTCCAGCGCGAGATTTCTTTGCCTTGCATTCCATTTAGAAAAATTGCCATGAGAAGCGCCGACATCTGCTCATCGGCTACAGCGCCTCGTGTGTATGCATCGATCACCCAATCGATTTGGGCATCGGTTAAAACATGCTTATCTCGCTTTGCTGCAATAACTTCTGCAGCTGAAAAAGCTTCAATCATTTAGCGCTCGTTGCGATCTAAATCATCGGGACCAAATGCCCAAGGAAGCATTACTGACATTTTTTGAGGTCCATCATCTGTCATAAGCAAAGCATCTGGACCGCCGTGCTCATACAAAAGTTGGCGGCACCGACCACATGGAGCTAAGTAATCTCCCTGACCATCAACGCAAACAATTGCGACAAGACGCCCGCCGCCAGATGAAATCAAATTAGAGACCAAACCACATTCAGCGCATAAACCAACACCGTAACTGGCGTTTTCAACGTTGCAACCTTTTACAATTCGCCCGTCGTTAACAAGGGCTGCAACACCAACGGGAAACTTTGAGTAAGGTGCATAGGCTGTTTTCATTGCAGTGATCGCTTCTTTATGAAGTTGATCCCAATCTATTGCGCTCATCCCATTCCACCACGACGATACGGAATTCCATCTGCTGCAGGCATGCGTAATCGCTGTGATGCAAGAGCCATTACCAAAAGTGTTGCAATGTATGGAGTCATAGTTACTAATTGTCCAGGCAATTCATCAACTGCAAAGTAGAACCAGAGTGAACCTGCGGCAAAGGCAAGACCCAAACCTGCTGAAACATTCTTGCCTTTTTTGAAGTTGCGGTAAGCAACAAAAACCAAAATAACTGCGATAAGAATAAGTAGAGCGTGAATAGCTGTGGAATCTCGAAGCTGTAGTGCATCGGCAAAACCAAATAAACCTGCACCTGCTAACAGGCCACCTGGGCGATAGTTTCCAAAAATGAGAGCTGCTAATCCAACATATCCTCGACCAGCAACTTGATTCTCTTGGTAGTTACTTGCCGCCACTATCGCTAAGAAGCCACCACCGAGTCCAGCTAAACCACCCGATATAACAACTCCGGCGTACTTCATGGCATAGACATTAACACCGAGAGATTCTGCTGCTGTTGGTGCCTCACCAGCACTTCGCAAACGAAGACCAAATGATGTCTTCCATAATATGAAGTAAGCCAGTGGAACAAATGCGATTGCAACGATCGTTACATAAGAAAGATCACCAGTTAAACCTCGAAGAACAGATGAAACATCTGAGATAAAGAACCAGTTCTTTTCTGAAATCCAGGCTAGAACATCGGGACTTTGCCAACCGAAGAAGCGGCCGCCAGATAAAACGGGTAAACCATTAAGGGGAATTGGGTCAATAGGTGGCGATTGTGATGCACCTGGCCAAGAACCACCCTTATATAAAAGAGTGGAAAGATAACGAACTAAACCAGCGGCAATAATATTTATCGCAACACCGGATACAACGTGATCTACTCCAAATGTTACGGTTGCTATTGCATGGACTAACGCTCCAACTGCTCCAAAAATAACTGCAGCTAGTAATCCAAACCACGGCCCATACTTTGCTCCAATAAATCCGCCAGCCCAAGCGCCCATGATCATCATGCCTTCAAGTCCAATATTTACAACACCTGCGCGCTCAGAGAATAAACCACCTAGAGCTGCCAAAACAATTGGAACTGAGAGCAAAAGCGCTGCAGATGCGGTACCGGTACTCGTTAAGTTTGATGCTCCAGTAATTACTCTGATTGATGCCAGTGCAAAAAGAAGTATCGTTGCATAACGTAAGGCTTTCATGGCTTTCACTTCGTAACCCCCGTTGTAGTTACTTGAGAAGCAACTTTCGCGAGCTCTTTGCTCTGCAGAGTTAGTTTGAATCTACGCACAACTTCATATGCGACAACTGCACTAAGCAGAATCGATCCCTGCATAATGACGTAGGTTTCAGGTGCAATATCGATTAGCTCAAGTGATCTGGCGCTAACTTCTAAGAAACCAAAAAGAAGTGCACTAAATGCCATTCCACCGGCAGAGTTACGCCCTAATAAAGCAATTGCAATTGCTGAGAATCCAATTCCCACTCTAAAGCCTAAGTTGTAGGAATGAGTTTGGCCTAAGACTTCTGGTAAACCTGCAAGTCCTGCAATTGCGCCAGAGATAACCAGGGCAACAAAAGTCATCTTCTTGGAGTTAACGCCACTTACACGTGCTGCAATTGGATTACTTCCGGAGGCTCGAAGTTCAAAACCAAATCTCGTTCGATTAACTACAAACCAAAAAATAAAACCAAGAGCAACTGCTACAAAAAACATTCCATAGACTCCGCCACCTGGTTGATCTTCTACTCCGAATCTACGCAAAATCGGCATCAGATCTGGAACTTGCGCCGAAGCTGGAAGCTGTTTTGTCTGTAAGTTATTTGAGCCCTCTTCAATAACTGCAAAATGCTTGGACAATAAATATGCAGAGAGTCCCCCGGCCAAACTGTTGAGCATAATGGTGGAGATAACTTCGTTTACTCCACGCTTGACCTTTAAATAAGCAGCAATTGCAGCCCACAGACCACCGAATGTCATTGCAATTATGAATACAACTAAAACATGTAAGACTGGCGGCAGAACAAACATGGCACCGATATAACAGCTAAACAACGCACCAAGGCGTAGTTGGCCTTCAACTCCAATATTGAACAAGCCCGCACGAAAGGTAACTGCGATTGCAATTGCAGCGATGTAATACGGAGTAGCGGTGTTAATAATCTCCATAAGCGAACCGGGACGAAATCCATATTCCAACATAGCCGTGAAAGCATTTATTGGAGATTTTTTAGTTGCAATGACAGCAATACTAGATACGAGAATTGAAAAGAAAGCAGCAAATACTGGTGCTGCAACTGCCAAACCTATTTTTGTAACAGAAAAACGTGGTTCTTTCATGAAGCACCCGTCATTGCAGAACCTAATTGCTCTGGAGTCGTAGTTGCCGGATTAAGTTCGGCAGTAATAGTTCCGCGCAACATAACCAATAGACGATCAGACATTCCAATTAACTCTTCAAGATCTGCAGAAATTAGGACTATAGCCATTCCTTTTTCGCGCGCTTGGCGAAGAACGTCCCAAATTGCTGCCTGTGCACCAACATCAACGCCACGGGTTGGATGTGATGCAAGAAGTAAAGCAGGTGCTTTGCTCATCTCTCGTCCCACAATAAACTTTTGTTGGTTACCGCCAGAGAGTGCTGCGGCCAAAGTTTGTGGTCCAGGGGCCCGCACATCAAACTCTTCCATGATGGTTTGTGTGCTGGCAATTGTTGCTTGTTTATCGACGATAAATCCACGCATTACTGGTTTACCACGTTGGTGACCAAGAATTCGATTTTCCCATAATGGTGAGTTCATCATTAGCGCTTGTCGTTGACGATCTTCTGGAATTAAACCAATCCCTAAATCATGGCGGTCTGCAACGCTCAAATGATCAACTGATTCACCACGGAAAGAAACTTGTCCTGTGTATTCACGAAGACCCATGATCGCTTCGATAAGTTCTGCCTGGCCGTTTCCTTCTACGCCGGCAATACCGACAACTTCTCCTGCATTTAAATCAAAAGAAATATGTGAAATCAAATCTCTGCTTCCAGTAGCGGCTCGCACGCACACATCAGAGAGAGTCAGAACTATCTCATCTCGCTTGGTGTGGCCTTGAGTATTCGGTTGTGGAAGCTCGCTTCCAACCATGAGTTCTGCTAACTCTCGAGAGGTAACATCTTTAGATTTAACTTGTGCGACAGTTGCGCCTTGTCTGACCACGGTAACTTCATCGGCTACTCGCAGAACTTCGTCTAATTTATGTGAGATAAAAATAATTGCCATTCCTTGGGCGCGTAATCCTTCAAGTGCTGCAAAGAGATCATCAACTTCCTGAGGAACTAGCACTGCCGTTGGTTCATCAAAAATCAGTATGCGTGCTCCACGAAAAAGCACCTTTAAGATCTCCACGCGTTGGCGAGCACCAACACCGAGCTCTTCAACCAAAAGGTCTGGATTAATCTCTAACCCATATTGATCTGCCATCTCAATTACTTTGGCTCGAGCAGATTTGAAATCGATCGTGATTCCATGTTTTGGCTCTGAACCTAAAATTATGTTCTCAAGGACAGTGAAGTTGTCGGCCAACATAAAGTGTTGATGGACCATTCCAATTCCAGCTGCAATTGCATCATTTGGATTCTTAAAATCTACGGCCAGTCCATTAACTAGAATCTCTCCACTGTCAGGGCTCTGCATCCCGTACAAAATTTTCATAACAGTTGACTTACCGGCACCATTTTCACCCACAAGTGCGTGGACAGTCCCACTTTCAACCTTTAGGGAGACGTCTTTATTTGCGATCACACCAGGAAAGCGCTTGGTGATGTGGCGCAGTTCAACTGCTACAGACACTTATCGCCTCCTTTGTTTAAATAAAAACATTTGGCCCAACAAGGAGATCTAACTCCATTGTCGGGCCAAATGCCACTTCTTAACTTTCTGTACTGCTTACTACTTCGTCCCTAAATGCCGTTATGGCGTTGTTGGAACGGTGATAGCACCAGACTTGATATCGGCAGCTGCCTTATCGATCTGATCCTTGTACTTAGTAGCGTGGTCGCCAGAGTATGAAACTCCAACGCCATCAAGTTCTAGACTGTAAACGCGTCCAAAAGTACCTGCAGTAGCATCGATTACATCATTAACAGATGATCCGTTAACTGCTGCTGCAATTACATCGTAAACTGCGCGGTCAACACGCTTTAGCATTGAAGTAAGCATGTTTGCCTGCTCTGCAGCCGAAGCTGTTAGGTACTGATCAGAGTCAACTCCGATTGTCCATACTTTTTTACCAGCTGTTCCTGCATCAATTGCTGCTGCAAAAGTACCTGCTCCAGAACCACCAGCTGCAGTGTAAATAACATCTGCACCCTTATCGATCATTCCTTTAGCAATAACCTTTGCTTTTGCAGGATCATTGAAGCCGCTGAAATCAGGTGGCTCGGAGATGTACTTAACATCAACAGTTGCAGATGGGTTTGTTGCCTTAACTCCTGCAGCAAAACCAGCTTCAAACTTTTGTAGCAATGGAGTACGAACCCCACCGATGTATCCAACTTTTCCTGACTTTGACTCTAGAGCCGCTGCGATACCAACTAGGTATGAACCTTGCTCTTCAGCAAAGATAAGTGATGCAACGTTTGGCGAAGCTACTGATGAGTCATCAATGATTCCAAAGTTAATCTCTGGATAATCTGCTGATACTGCCTTGAGTGGCCCCGCATATAGATATCCAACTGCGATGATTGGGTTGTAACCCGCTTCTGCCAATAGACGAAGCTTGTCTTCGCGCTCTGAATCTGAACCTGTTGTAACAGTTACTTCCTTGGCTTCAACACCAAACTCTGCTTTTGCCTCGTCTAAGCCAAGTGCTGCAGAGTCATTAAATGACTTGTCTCCGCGACCACCGATGTCATAGGCAAGACCAACTTTTACATCTCCACCAGCGTTATCTGATGATGAGCTTGAACAGCCTGTGGTAATTAAAACTGCTGCAGCAAGAACAGCTACAAGTTTCGATACTCTCTTCAATTTTCCTCCAAATGTTGAGTTGCGCCTTCGATACATGCCTTTTAGGGCAAATAGAGAAGATTTATGTAATCGGGAGCCTATTGCTTTCTCAGTGAAAATTTCAAGAACCCGTGGAATTGCGTTATTACAGGTCTGTAACAATTGCGAAAACTCTAAAGTAAAAGTTGATACTCTGGGCCACTTTGTGCGGGCCATCACTATTGGTTCAGCTGACTTAAATCGTCTCTAAAGCATCAAGCTAAAGGTTTTCTACTGGACAAGTCCCAAATTCTTATAGGTCAACTCAAGCGTTTGGGTGGCAGTCTTTGTGGCTTTTTCTCCACCTTGATGCAACAGGCTTAAGAGATGAGATTCATCTTTGAGGAGCTCTAACGCATGATCTCTAATAGGACGTAAATACTCAACAACAACTTCAGCAACTTGGGCTTTAAAGTCGCCATAGCCTTTACCGGCAAACTCATTTTCAATCTCAGTAATTGAACGCCCAGATAACGATGAATGGATTGTCAGTAAATTACTAATTCCAGGCTTTTCTTTTTCATCAAATATAACTTCACGGCCGGTATCTGTAGCGGCGCTCTTAATCTTTTTTATGTTTATCTCAGGGGCATCCATAATTTCTAAAATCCCTGATGTTGATTCTGAGGACTTACTCATCTTGGACGTTGGATCCTGCAGATCATAAATCTTTGCACCAGCCTTTAAAATTCTTCCTTCTGGAACTCTGAAAGTTTCGCCGAATTTGGAGTTAAAGCGGGTAGCTAAATCTCGAGTAAGTTCAATGTGTTGGCGTTGATCTTCACCCACAGGAACAAAGTGAGCTTGGTATAAAAGAATGTCGGCGGCTTGCAACATTGGATAGGTAAAGAGCCCAACACGGGTTGAATCTGCCCCAGCTTTTGATGACTTGTCTTTGAATTGAACCATTCGGCTTGCTTCACCAAAACCAGCAATACATTCCATTACCCAACCCAACTGATTATGTTGAGGAACGTGTGACTGAACAAAAAGTGTGGACTTTTCTGGAGAAATTCCAATAGCAATTAACTGTGCAGCAGAGGCCAGAGTTCGCTCCCGTAACAACTTAGGCTCGATCTCACCGGTGAGTGCGTGCAGATCAACAATGCAGTAAAAAGCATCATGTCCCTCTTGTAGCTCTATCCACTGCTTGAGTGCGCCGAGATAGTTGCCCAGATGAAATGAGTTGCTCGTAGGTTGAATACCTGAAAGAACTCTTTTATTGGTCATAGCTCTAATTCTTTCACACAGAAGTGTTGGGAGTGATCAACAACTGACCCGCGCGTTTGCCTTCCATGGATAAAACCTTGATTTTGATACCGTTTACATTAACTACATCGTTTTCATGTGGAATTCTGCCCAAGAAGTGCATGACGAACCCACTTGCAGTTTCATATGGACCTTCAGGAATTTCAAGCCGTGTCTGTTCGATTAAATCCTCTATTGAGATAAGACCATCTACTTCAAAATCACCAGCGTGATCTTCGATAGCAACGTCTTGGCTATGGTCATCATATTCATCACGAATATCACCGATCAAAACCTCTACGAGATCTTCTAACGTAACGATTCCATCGGTGCCACCGTACTCATCCAAAACAATTGCAAGATGTTGACCCTGAGTTCGCATTTCAGAGAGAGCGGGCAGAATTCCTTTTGTTCCAGGTAAGTACATAATGTTTCGAACGAGTTCAACTATTTTTGTGCCTTTGGTTGCAAGAGACGTGTCCAAAAGATCACGAACGTGAATAAAGCCAACGACTTCATCTGATGATCCCCGCACAACTGGATAACGTGAATGTGCTTTATCGACAGCCAACTCAATTGCTTTTCCGACAGTAAGGGATGCATCCATGAAATCAACTTCGGTGCGAGGAACCATAACTTCATGAACGGCGCGTTCTGAGGCATTAAAGACTTCTTCAACGATATCGCGCTCTTCATCGGTTAAAGCAGCATGGCCGGTAACAAGATCTAGTAACTCTTCTTCTGACATCTGAGTTCTTGCCTCTTTTGGATCAATTCCAAATCCTCGAACAACAAAATCTGTTGACTTTGAAAGTAGCCAAATAATTGGGCGAAAAACTCGGGCAACAATGTCGATGATTCCTGCGGTACTCATCGCAATCTCTTCAGCTTTGAAATAAGCAATGCGCTTTGGAACTAGCTCACCAAATACAAGTGAGAAGTATGCGATAACTAGAGTTATACCGATAAGTGAGAGAGTTGTGCTCCAGCCATTAGAGATTCCGAGTGATTCCAACCAAGGAATCACATAGTTACCTAATTGATCTGCTCCTAAAGCTGCAGAAAGGAATCCGCTGACAGTCACACCGATTTGAACAGCAGCTAATAATCGGTTGGGGTGTTGGGCAAGGGCAGCAACGCGAGCGCCACGCTTTCCACGAGTAGCAACTTGTTTGATCTGACTATCACGAAGAGAGATGAGCGCAATCTCGGCAGCAACAAAGAAAGATGCAATCAGAATAAGTGCGGCAATAATGCCAAGGTCAAACAGAAGTGAAGTAAACGATTCAGGCTCCATTATGTGCCAAGTATACGATCAAAGGGTGCTTCCGGGTAGTAATTTTCTACTTAGCCCATTGCCACTTTGAGGTTGGCATCGATTGAACTCAAGAACTCCTGCGTAGTTTGATACGGGGCTTGCTTTGAAATTAGGAGCGCAAGATCCTTGGTCATCTTTCCCTGTTCAACTGTTTCGATGCAGACACGTTCAAGGGTTGCACAGAACGTTGCTAACTCTGAATTGTTGTCGAGCAGTGCACGGTGGGCCAAACCCTGTGTCCAAGCAAAAATTGAAGCAATTGGATTTGTTGAAGTCGCTTTACCGGCTTGGTGATCGCGGTAGTGGCGCGTAACAGTTCCATGTGCTGCCTCTGATTCACAGATCTTCCCATCTGGTGTCATCAAGACTGATGTCATTAAACCTAATGAGCCGTAACCCTGAGCGACAGTGTCTGATTGAACATCACCGTCATAGTTCTTACAGGCCCAAACATAACCACCCTCCATACGAAGTGACATGGCAACCATGTCATCGATTAGACGGTGCTCATACCAAATACCGGCAGCTTCAAATTTAGATTTGAACTCAGCTTGGAAGATCTCTTCAAAAATATCTTTAAAGCGACCATCGTAGGCTTTAAGAATTGTGTTCTTTGTTGAAAGGTATACCGGAAACTTTCGAAGCAATCCATAGTTAAGTGATGCTCGAGCAAAGTCTCTGATTGAATCATCAACGTTATACATAGCCATGGCTACTCCTGAAGACTCAAAGTTAAATACTTCATGAGTAGTTGGAGCAGATCCATCTTCTGGAACAAATGAAATCGTTAGCTTTCCTGGGCCTGGTACTTTGAAATCGGTAGCACGGTATTGGTCTCCAAATGCATGACGGCCAATAACGATTGGTTTTGACCAGTGGGGCACTAAACGTGGAACGTTACTAATAATGATTGGTTCACGGAAAATAACTCCACCGAGAATGTTTCGAATAGTTCCATTGGGTGACTTCCACATCTTTTTGAGACCAAACTCTTCAACACGAGCCTCATCAGGGGTGATCGTTGCACACTTGATTCCAACGCCATGCTTTTGAATTGCACGGGCAGAGTCAATCGTTACCTGATCATCGGTTGCATCTCTGTTTTCCATGCCCAGGTCGTAATACTCGAGATTTACATCCAAGTAAGGCAATATGAGTGAATCCTTAATGAACTGCCAGATGATTCGCGTCATCTCGTCGCCATCTAATTCAACTACGGTGCCTGTAACTTTAATCTTGGACATACTTACTCCTCATTAATTAATTCGGTTTATAGCGTTTGAATATCGGCTTGCTTTGCGCGAACTGCCTCAGCTGCCTCCTTTAGGGCTGCAACTTCAGAATCTGTAAGTGAACCCTCAACAATTTTCACAACTCCTGTGCGACCGATCTGTGCTTCAACTCCAAGATAAACACCGGAGATTCCATACTCGCCGTCGACCCAAGCACACACTGGCATTACTGCACCTGAATCTTCGATTACTGCTTTTGCCATACGAGCTGCTGCCGCAGATGGTGCGTAATAAGCAGAGCCTGTCTTTAGAAGGGCAACAACTTCTGCTCCACCATTTCGCGTACGGTCGACAAGCTCTGCGATCTCACTTTCTGAAAGTAGATCTGCAAGTGGCTTGCCGTTAACTGTGCAACGACTTGGCACTGGAACCATGGTGTCGCCATGTGAACCCAGAGTTAATGTCTTGACTGCGCCAACTTTGACTCCCAGTTTCTCTGCTACAAAATTTGTAAAGCGTGCGGTGTCTAGCATTCCAGCTTGGCCCATTACGCGGTTCTTTGGAAACTTCGTTGCAATTTGAGCAAGTGCGGTCATTTCATCTAAAGGATTTGAAACGACAATTATTACTGCCTTCGGTGAGTGCTTTGCAATGTTTTCTGCTACTCCGCGCACAATTCCAGCATTAACTCCAATTAAATCCATGCGACTCATGCCAGGTTTACGGGGAAGACCAGCGGTAATCACTACAACATCTGAGTTTGCTGTTGCTTCATAACCAGCACCTTCAGGAGTAGTGGTTGCTCCAATTATTTTGGTCTCAAATCCTTCAATAGAGCGAGACTGATTCATATCTAAAGCCAAACCTTCTGACTTGCCTTCGAGAATATCCGTTAAAACAACGGTATCGAATATGTCGTACTCGGCTAAACGAAGTGCTGTTGTTGAACCATAAAATCCTGCACCAACTACTGTGACTTTCCCACCCATTGTGGCCCCGTTCATATGAATCTGCGAATAGGTGAACTCTACCGCCCGCGAGGAAGTGCAATTGCCAGCACAAATAGGGCTATTGCGATTGCAAGCGGAATATAAAACTCAAGAGTTCGAAATTTCCGGGATTTAAGTGCGATGCCCGCTGTCCCAATGGCAATAAATAGTGATCCGCCTCGCACTATTCCAAAGGTTCCTAGTCCAACGCCAAAGATAACTGCGCCGTAACTAAATAGTGAAATAAGGCGCTGATTTAGCTGCATGCATCAACCACATTTTTCAAGAGCATCGCGCGAGTCAATGGTCCAACACCACCGGGCATTGGAGCATAGAAAGAGGATTTTGCCAATGCACTTGGATCTATATCGCCAACCAATCCAGATTGTTGTCGTGAAATTCCAACATCAATCACAACTGCTCCATCTTTAATCATGTCAGCCTTTAGAAAATGCGCCTGACCAATTGCAGCGATCACAATGTCTGCTGATTGAGTGTGCGCCTTTAAATCCTTAGTACCCGTGTGGGTTAGTGTCACTGTTGCATTTTCTTTTTTGCGAGTGAGTAAGAGTCCAAGTGGGCGACCAACAGTTATACCTCGACCGATAACAGTAATGTTTGCACCTTGTGTTGAAATTGAATAATGGTTAAGAAGTTCAACAATTGCTCTCGGGGTACAAGGGATTGGCCCATCAAAACCCGCTACCAAGCGACCTAAATTAAGTGGGTGTAATCCATCGGCATCCTTTTTTGGATCGATAGCTTCCAATATTTTTTGCGTATTAATCGCTGCCGGTAATGGAAGTTGTACGATAAATCCAGTGCACTCTTTTGCATTATTCAAATCTAAGATCGCAGCAAGAACATCTTTTTCACTGGCGCTGGCCGGTAAGTCGACTCGGATGGAGTTAATGCCAACATCCTGACAGTCGCGATGTTTTCCTGAAACATATGAGAGCGAGCCGGGATCTTCGCCTACTAAAACTGTGGCTAACCCAGGATTAACTCCGGCTGACTTTAATTTCAATACGCGCTTAGAAAGATCAGCTTTGATGGTGGCAGCTAATGCTTTGCCGTCCAAAATCTGTGCGCTCATGGCACTATCGTATCGACTCAGGCGTGTGAGAAATGTCGAACATCGGGCAAGCACATGGTAATCCCTCAGGTTTTTATCTGCGTCTAAACATCCGAGGAACATATATTGCTAAAAGTGCGCCGAATCCCATTTGAACTGTGATTGCAAGGGTGAACTTCCACGTAGAGGTACCAACTGCCGACATTGCCTCTGTGATCAGTGCGCCACTTGCTGAGTAGCCAAGAAATGCAGAGAGCAAGGCTGCAACGATCAAACTCTGTGTCAACACTTTCTGGTTTAGATCAACTGTCCAGGTAACAAGCAAAACACCTGCAAAGATAATTACAGCTATTCCAAGAAGTGAAATCAAGGATTCATCTCTAGGTAGGGCACCCAAAATCGGCATCGCTGGAATTTTATCTAGGTCAAAAGAAAGTGGGGATACCATCGTTTGTGATCCGACAGCAAAACCAACTCCGGAAAAATAGGCCAGAGTAGCCACGATCGCATTTGGAAGATAAAGAATATTCAATAAAAGCAGCAAGAATCCGCCAAAGATTCCGGGTTGGAGTACGGTTGTTAAATTCTTTACAAGCTCTAGGTTCATGAATAGTGCAATACCAAGTGCGATGGCACTTACTCCAAGTAACAGAGCAATTACACGTGACCCGAATAGAAAACCCTGGCCTAAAGATGTGCGACGAGCAACTGTTGCACACGAGAGTAGCGTAAATGGAAATACATAAATCACTGCAAAATACCAAACGGGCATGACTTCATCTGTTTTTGAAAGAATAGAAGCTAATAAAGCAAAACCAGCATAAAGAACAGAGAAAATTACGCGAGCAGGACCTACCAATGAAATGTCACCATCAAGGCGATCAACTGTTCGGGAGATTCCATTTCTAATGGCAAGTACTGGAAAAATTAATGCGCCAAGTGGTAAGTAAGAAAGATGCCCCGCTAAAGCTGATGTTCCCAAAGATAAATCAAAGGGAATTTGATGCGTGCCGATCCAAATCCAAATCGCTGCTCGAAGTGGATCACCCGTGTTTCCAGTTGCACTTCCAGCCGTTGACCATGCAATCAACGCGATAAAAGAAATTGGAAGCAATAGCCAGGCAATACTGCGCAAAACTTGGGGTAATGCTGCTCCAAGTACGCGCGCTAACATTGTTATCGACCCATTATTGCCCGTAACAACCGGGCTGTTTCACTAGGTGTTTGACCAACTTTTACTCCTGCTGCCTCTAGTGCATCTTTTTTACCTTGAGCAGTTCCAGATGATCCAGAAACAATTGCGCCAGCATGCCCCATAGTTTTTCCTTCAGGAGCGGTAAAGCCTGCAATATACCCAACCACTGGTTTTGTTACGTATTCAGAGATAAATGCTGCTGCACGTTCTTCAGCATCTCCACCAATTTCGCCAATCATCACAATCGCTTGCGTATTGGGATCGTCTTGAAATGCGCGCAAGCAATCAATGTGTGTTGTTCCAATTACAGGATCGCCACCAATTCCAACTGCAGTGCTAAATCCGATATCTCGAAGTTCATACATCATTTGATAGGTCAGAGTTCCAGATTTGGAAACAAGCCCAATTGGCCCGGCACCCGTAATATCTGCGGGAATAATTCCAACATTTGATTTACCTGGACTAATCAATCCAGGACAGTTTGGCCCAATGATCTGCGTTGATCCTACGGTTTGTGCATATGAGTAGAAACTTGCTGAGTCATGCACCGGAATTCCTTCAGTTATGACTACAGCTAAAGGCATCTTTGCATTGATTGCATCAATAACTGCCGCCTTTGCAAATTTTGGTGGAACAAAGATTACAGAGACATTTGCACCCGTTGCGGCCATAGCCTCAGCAACTGTATTAAAAATTGGAAGTTGACGACTTTCAATTTCTACCACCTGGCCGCCTTTTCCTGGCGTTACTCCACCAACAATATTGGTGCCAGAAATCAACATTCGTCTGGTGTGTTTTGTTCCTTCAGATCCTGTCATACCTTGAACAATTACTTTGCTGGATTCATCAATAAAAATTGTCATTACTTTGCCGCCAATTCCGCAGCACGATTTGCTGCACCATCCATAGTGTCGGCCTGTTCTACAAGAGGATGTGCTGCTGCCTTAAGAATTGCGCGTCCTTCTAAAACATTGTTGCCATCAAGGCGCACAACAATGGGTTTAGTAGCTTTTGGACCCAGTAATTCAAGTGCTTGAACAATTCCATTTGCAACTGAATCACAGGCTGTAATCCCACCGAAGACATTTACGAAAACGCTCTTTACATCTTTGTCGCCGAGAATAATTGAAAGTCCATCGGCCATAATCTGCGCAGAAGCGCCCCCACCGATGTCTAAGAAGTTCGCAGGACGCACGCCACCATATTTCTCACCGGCATATGCAACAACATCCAAAGTACTCATAACTAAACCAGCACCATTACCAATAATTCCTACTTCGCCTTCTAGTTTGACGTAGTTAAGGCCCTTTTCTTTTGCAGCGGCCTCGAGTGGATTCTCCCCTGCCTCATCGACCAAACTTTGATGATCTGGCTGGCGAAAATCTGCGTTCTCATCCAGAGTTACTTTGCCATCTAACGCAACGATCTTTCCATCTGAAGTTTTAACTAATGGATTTACTTCTACCAGAGTCGCATCTTCGCTTTGGAAAACTTCCCAAAGTTTAAGAAGTACATCTGATACTTGATCTGCAACATCTGCTGGAAACTTTGCTGCTGCAACTATCTCTTTTGCTTTTGCCAAAGAAATTCCATCAACTGCCGATACTGGAACCTTTGCTAATTTTTCAGGAGCAGTGTGTGCAACCTCTTCAATATCCATTCCACCAGAAACAGATGCCATAACAAGAAATGTTCTATTTGATCGATCTAGAAGAATAGCCAAGTAATACTCAGATTCAATAGGCGCGGCCGCTGCAATCATCACAGTGCGAACCGTGTGACCCTTTATGTCCATCCCCAGAATTGCACCGGCTTTTTCACGTGCATCTTTTGGATTCTCCGCCAGCTTTACTCCACCAGCTTTACCGCGTCCTCCAACTTTTACTTGCGCCTTTACAACAACTTTTCCACCGATTGCAGTTGCGGCAGCTTCTGCTTCATCAGCTGTTGTTGCAATCGCTGCTGCTAAAACTGGCACGCCATGCTTTTCAAAAATATCGCGTGCTTGGTATTCAAAAAGATCCACTAAATCTTCCAATCAGTTGTAATGGGCCAATCAGTTGGTGCGGGCTAATCCTAGAGCTTCTCAACGGGTGCATAACGCAGTAGTAAACGCTTCTCTCCGTATTGACCGAAATTAATTGTCGCTTCTGCTTTGTCACCTGCTCCTGCAACTGCGACAACTGTACCTAATCCAAAGGTGTCATGTGACACACGCTCACCAACAGCCAACTCCATCGCCATGCTCTTCTTACCCGTTGCCCTTGGTGGAGGCGCTGTTGTCATTCGAGATTTTTTTGTCATTGATGAGATAAGTGAATCCGATGATTGATTGCGCCATGTAATCACATCTTCTGGAATTTCTTCCAGAAAACGAGATGGAGGATTGTAATTTGGAGCGCCCCATGTTGATCGATATTCCGCTCTTGAAATATATAGTCTTTCGCGCGCGCGAGTTAATCCAACATATGCCAGGCGACGTTCCTCTTCGATCTCATCTTTATCATCAAGTGTACGAGAGTGTGGAAAAATTCCATCTTCCATTCCAGTAAGAAAGACTGTTGGAAACTCCAATCCTTTTGCTGTGTGAAGAGTCATCATTGTTACAACCCCACCATGATCTTCACCTTCTGGGATCTCATCTGCATCGGCTACAAGTGAGACTTTCTCCAAAAATCCGGCAAGTGAGATCTCTTCATCTTCACCTAACTCTTCAAATGAGCGCTCTTCATACTCCATGGAAACTGCAACAAGTTCTTTTAAGTTTTCTACACGGACCTCATCTTGAGGATCTGTGCTGTCTGCGAGCTCCTTTAATAAGCCTGACTGTTCTAACGCCGCTTCTACAATTACTGAAGGCTTAACTTTTGCCTCTACCAAAACAATTAACGCTGAAATTATTGATGTGAAATCATTTATCGCTTGTGCTGCTCGCGCTGGTACCGATGTGATTTCATTACACCTGAGCAATCCTTGCCAAAATGAAATTCCTGAACTATTTGCAAATTGATCTACATAGTCCAACGATGTATCGCCGATTCCGCGCTTTGGCACATTTATAACTCTGCGAAGTGATATTTCATCTTCGCAGTTTGCTATCACTCGAAGATAGGCAAGCAAGTCTTTAACTTCTCGACGTTCGTAGAATCGAAGCCCTCCTACGACTTTATATGGAAGCGCCGATCGCATAAAGACTTCTTCAAATACACGTGATTGGGCATTTGTACGGTAAAAAATTGCCGTTTCACCTGGGGATGAAAGACCAGAGTTCTGTAGTGATCTAATCTCTTCGGCAATGAAATTTGCTTCGTCATGTTCACTCTCTGCAACATATCCAGTAAGTGGAGCACCAGAGCCAGCATCTGACCAGAGATTTTTTTCTTTACGGCTTTCATTCTTAGTTATTACTGCATTTGCAGCATTTAGAATGTTTTGAGTTGATCGATAGTTTTGCTCAAGCAGAACTGTCGTCGCATTTGGATAGTCCATTTCAAACTGCAAAATATTGCGAATAGTTGCACCGCGAAATCCGTAAATCGATTGGTCTGCATCGCCAACAACACATAGCTCAGCAGGTGGGGTTGCCTCTAGATCAGTGCCTACAAGCTCATTGACCAAAACATACTGGGCATGATTTGTATCCTGATACTCATCCACCAGCACATGTCGAAATCGAGATCTAAACCTTGCCTTTGCCTCCGGAAATCGCTGAAGAACTTCTACCGTTTTTAGAATGAGGTCATCAAAATCCATTGCGTTTGCTCTGGCCAATCGCCCTTGATAAATGGTGTAGACGTCGGCAACGATCTGCTCAAATTGACTTGATGCTGCTTTCAAATAATCTTGTGGAGATAGAAGTTCATTTTTTGCATTAGAAATCATGGACTGAAATTGTCGGGCTGGATAACGTTTGGGATCAAGGTTTAGCTCTTTTGCAACAATAGTAATTAGCCGCTGTGAATCAGCGGAGTCATAGATGCTAAAAGTATTGGTATATCCAAGTCGACCGGCTTCTTGCCGCAAGATTCGCACGCATGCAGAGTGAAATGTTGAAACCCACATAGATTTTGCAACTGAGCCAACTAGCTCGCCAACTCTTTCTTTCATTTCACCAGCAGCTTTATTTGTAAAAGTAATAGCCAAAATCTCATATGGTGCAACGTTTCTTCGCGCCATTAGATAAGCAATCCGACGCGTTAACACACGTGTTTTTCCAGAGCCAGCGCCTGCGACAACTAATAGTGGACCACCAGCATGTGTAACCGCCGCGCTTTGTTGAGGGTTGAGCCCCTCAAGCAACGGATCGATTTCATTCATGGGAGGCATTCTATTAGGGTTCAACTATGGAACCGATCGCCGATAGTGAAATTGAGCGCGTCTTAGTTGTTAGTGCTCATCCAGATGATTCAGATTTTGGTGCATCAGGAACAATTGCTCAATGGGTAAAAAAGGGAATTGAAGTCTCTTACGTTTTTTGTACAAATGGAGATCAAGGCGGCGAAGATTCAGGATTTACGAAAGAAGAAATGCCGGCTATTCGTCAGCGCGAGCAACGTGTAGCAGGATCAGAAATTGGCGTTACAGACATTACTTTTTTAAATTATGTAGATGGACACTTACAAGCAACTATCGAACTTCGAAAAGACATTGTTCGACAGATTCGACGAACCCGACCTGATCGCATTGTCTGTCAAAGCCCAGAGCGCAACTGGGATCGCATCGGTGCTAGCCACCCTGATCACTTAGCTGCAGGTGAAGCGAGTGTGCAAGCCGTATATCCAGATGCTCGAAATCCTTTTGCATTTACAGACTTGCTAGAAAAAGAGAATCTAGCCCCATGGCGAGTAAGAGAAATCTGGCTCATGGGCTTTGCAAATCCAGATCATTGGGTTGATATCACGGATACATTTGAATTAAAGCTTGCCGCTCTTCACGCACATGTCTCACAAACTGCACAGAATAAAGAGTTGGAAACAATGTTGAGGGATTGGGGTCAGCGAAATGCAGGATTTGGCGGGCTTCCCGATGGTCATTTAGCAGAAGCGTTTAAAATAATTCATACTGGATAATTTAGTTCTTTTTACTGCGAATTTGAAACTTAACTCTTGAATCAATATTTTTTAGTTTGATACAACTACTCTTTCAATTGAAATCATCTGGCTAGGCGCTCCCTCTAACCCACCACCTCGTACACCCATTTTTGCAATAGCTTTAACAATTTCTAGACCCTGCGTTATTGTGCCCCAAATTGTGTAGTTCCCTTTGATTAAAGTTGTGTCGGAATAAACTAGAAAGAATTGACTTCCATTTGTTCCTGGCCCTTTATTCCACATGGCGACAGTTCCTTCTGGATAATTTCCCTCGGTTCCGATTGGAAGATTTTCATCCTGAAAAACAAACTTTGGTCCGCCTTTACCTGTAGCTGTTGGATCACCACACTGTAAAACGTAGGCCCCACGATTGATCAAACGATGACAGATTGATTCATCAAAAAAACCATTTCTTGCTAGTTTAGCCATGTGCGCAACTGTTACTGGTGCTTTGGTGGCTAATGTAGTTATTTGAATATCACCACAGTTGGTTTCTAAAGTTATTGTTTTAGGTAAGCGTTTTGTCTTTACTTCTGCTGGAGCAACTTCTTTTGGAGAGTGTGCCTTTGCCGTAGTTGGCATGCATTTAATCTCTTCAGATTTTGAGTTTTTCAAAGTTTTTGTCTTTGTAGATGCCTCAGTTGGATTTACTGGGACGGTAAGCATTATCAAAGCGGATAAAACAATTAAAACTCTAATTGAATTAGCATCGCGGCGAATGCTCATCTGTCTCTGCCCAAACATGGGGTTATCATAATTTAATTACCTGTGAAAACCCTTAATTTATTCCCATTCAATAGTGCCAGGAGGCTTACTGGTGATATCCAAAACTACGCGATTTACATCTGAGACTTCGTTGGTGATTCGAGTAGATATTTTCTCAAGTACCTCATAAGGCAACCGGGACCAATCGGCCGTCATGGCATCTTCAGATGAAACAGGCCTTAAAACTATTGGATGGCCATATGTCCGACCATCACCTTGCACTCCTACTGAGCGTACATCTGCAAGCAAAACTACTGGGCACTGCCAAATCTCTCTGTCTAATTCAGCAAATTTTAATTCTTCCCGAACTATCGCATCAGCGTGGCGCAAGAGAGCTAACCGCTCCTTAGTTACTTCTCCAACAATTCTAATTGCCAAACCAGGACCAGGAAACGGTTGCCTCCATACGATTTCATCAGGAAGTCCTAACTCAATTCCCACTTGTCGAACTTCATCTTTGAAGAGCGAACGCAATGGCTCTACTAATTTGAACTTTAGATCATCCGGCAGGCCACCAACATTGTGATGGGATTTAATGTTTGCAGTTCCGGTTCCGCCACCAGATTCAACGACATCTGGATACAAAGTCCCTTGCACTAGAAATTCGACATCTCCCCCAGCTGCAATATCACGAGCTGCTGACTCAAAAGTTCGAATGAATTCACGGCCAATAATCTTTCGTTTTTCCTCTGGATCTGTAATGCTTTTGAGTGCATTAAGGAATTGTTGCGTTGCATCGATAGTTACAAGTTTTACTCCAGTGCTTGCAACGAAGTCACGTTCAACTTGCTCAGCCTCTCCTTGACGAAGCAGGCCATGATCTACAAATACACATGTCAGTTGATCACCCACTGCTCGTTGAACTATTGCTGCAGCAACTGCAGAATCAACCCCACCTGATAATCCACAAATCACTCGCTTGTTTCCAACTATTCTTTTAACTTCTGCAATTTCGGCCTCTGCGATGTTTTTAGTTGTCCATGTTGCTTCACAGTTAGCAATATTTAGTAACCAATTTTCTAAGATCTTTTGTCCGTGTTCTGTATGCAATACCTCTGGATGAAACTGAACCCCGGCAAATGTGCCAGTGGCGTTTTCGAAGGCTGCGATAGGAGTGGCATCGGTTGATGCAGTAATAACAAAGCTCTCAGGGGATTGTGTTACTGCATCCCCATGGGACATCCAAGTTTTTTGTAGTGGAGTTAGCCCGGCAAAAACTTTAGATCCTGGGACAACTGTTGTTTGAGTACGCCCAAACTCTGATTTACCTGTACGACTAACTACGCCACCAAGAGCGGCCGCCATAACTTGAAATCCATAACAAATTCCAAAAATTGGCACCCCGAGTGAGAAGATTTCCTGGTCTATGGCCGGGGCATTTTCTGCGTAAACACTTGAAGGGCCGCCAGATAAAATCATTGCGCTTGGATTTTTTGCCTTAACTTCTTGTGCCTTAATTGTTGATGGAACAATTTCAGAATAGATATGCGCTTCTCTAACTCGCCGTGCAATCAACTGCGCGTACTGTGCGCCAAAATCAACTACCAGTACGCCACCGCTCTTAGCCACGATTAATTAGTACCTCAACGCGTTGGAACTCCTTAACATCTGAGTATCCACACGTTGCCATTGCCCGTCGTAACGCCCCGAACAGATTCATTGAGCCATCTGAAGTATGTGATGGTCCAAGTAAAATCTCTTCAATCGTTCCGATTGTTCCAACAGAAACTCTCTCACCGCGTGGCAGTACTTGATGATGCGCCTCTGATCCCCAGTGCCATCCAAGTCCTGGTGATTCAACAGCTTTTGCAAGTGGTGAACCCATCATTACTGCATCTGCGCCACATGCAATTGCTTTAGCAATATCACCACTTCTACCAACCGCGCCATCTGCAATGACGTGAACATATCGTCCACCTGATTCATCCAAATATTCACGGCGAGCAGATGCTACTTCGGCAACAGCTGAAGCCATTGGAACTTCGATGCCTAAAACTTTTCGAGTTGTGTGCGCAGCACCGCCACCAAAACCAACTAATACACCGGCAGCACCTGCACGCATTAAGTGAAGTGCAGCTGTTGCGGTTGCAACACCACCAACAATTACCGGAACATCTAACTCATAGATAAATTTCTTCAGGTTAAGAGCTTCGTTTTGATCTGCAACGTGTTCAGCAGAAACTGTTGTTCCGCGGATAACGAAAATATCTACTCCAGCTGCGATTACTGCTTTGTGAAGTTCAGCCGTTCTTGCAGGTGAGAGTGATGCTGCAACAGTTACACCAGAATCACGGATCTGTTGAATACGCTCTTTAATCAACTCTGGGCGAATTGGCGCAGCATAAATCTCCTGCATACGCTTTGTTGCATTTTTATCTGGCATTGATGCAATTTCACCAAGAGGTATCCGTGGATCCTCGTAACGAGTCCATAGCCCTTCAAGATTTAGAACTGCAAGACCGCCTAACTTTCCAATTGCAATTGCTGTATCTGGTGAAACAACAGAGTCCATTGGAGCTGCCAACATTGGAAGATCAAACTTATAAGCATCAATTTGCCATGCCGTTGAGACATTTTCTGGGTCGCGAGTTCTACGGCTAGGCACAATTGCGATGTCATCAAATGAATATGCAGTGCGAGCGCGCTTTCCAGGTGCTATTTCGATATGAGTCATTAACGGCCTTTCACTTGATAATTAGGCGCATCGGAAACATGTGCCACATCGTGCGGATGACTTTCTTGCAAACCCGCTGCTGTAATCTGAATGAGGCGGCCTTCTCGTCGAAGTGTTTCGATATCAGGTGCACCGGCATAACCCATTCCAGATCGAAGTCCACCGACAAGTTGGTGAACAACTTCTGCCACTTTGCCACGAAATTCGACTTTGCCCTCAATACCTTCTGGAACTAACTTGTCTTCAGACAAAACATCATCTTGTAAGTATCGATCTCTTGAATATGACTTTTGATCTCCGCGAGATTGCATTGCCCCAAGTGAACCCATACCGCGATATGCCTTGTACTTAACTCCGTTAATCTCAATTAACTCACCGGGCGCCTCTTCGCATCCTGCAAGGAGTGAACCAAGCATGACTGAGTTGGCACCGGCAACGATCGCTTTAACAATGTCGCCAGAGTATGCAAGGCCACCATCTGCAATTAAGGGAATGCCAGCTTTGTTACATGCTTTAGATGCTTCAAGAATTGCAGTGATCTGCGGAACGCCTACACCTGCAACTATGCGAGTTGTGCAGATAGAGCCTGGACCCACGCCAACTTTTACTGCATCTGCTCCAGCATTAATCAGCGCCTGGGCTCCTGCGCGCGTAGCAACATTTCCACCAATGATTTGCGTTGTTGGTGAGAATTTTTTAATGCGTGCAATTGAATCTAAGACCGCACGGTGATGTCCATGTGCTGTATCGACGACAACTACATCAACGCCAGCCTCGATCAATGCCTGTGCTCTAGCAAAACCATCATCGCCAACACCCACTGCAGCACCAGCTAAACCCACTCCTTTAACTAACTTCACGTGAGTTACTTGATCTTGTATCGGAAGATTGCGGTGAATTATTCCTATTCCGCCGGCCTTGGCCATTGCAATCGCCATCTGTGATTCTGTGACCGTATCCATTGCAGAAGAAACAAGGGGAACTGCGATGGAGATATTGCGAGTTAATTTTGTTGCTGTGCTGACTTCAGATGGAATAACTTCGGATGCATCTGGCAGAAGTAGCACGTCGTCGTAGGTTAGGCCGAGCATTGCGACTTTATCGCTATCGCTCATCTCAACCTCCGCTCCCGGTTAAATTCCTATAAGGCAGAAGTCTATCGGGGCTTTAGAGGCCTACAGCACGCTCGATTTCAGCGCATGCATGAGTTAAATCCTGTGCATAGACAACACCTTGGCTGCGGTTTTCGCCCCAGCCTGGTCCCCCAAGAATTACACGTGGGGCAGGTCGTATAGCTGGAATCTCTTTAAAAAACTTTTCTTTACCATTTTCTCGAAGTTGGGCCCACAAGAAAACTGCGGGAGGTGCAGAGCGTTTAACCATAGAAGAGATAGCTTCCATCGGAGTTCTGGCACCTAGGAAAAAACTTTCAATATTTTTTTCAGCTAACGCAGCAGCCAACGCATGAATTGCAAGGCAGTGAAGCTCTTCACCCACAGATGCCAATAAAACGGGCTGCACGTTGACTGGTTTTTTAACAGAGCCAATACCTTCGTTCAGCATTCTCTTGAGAATCTCCGAAAGCATGTGCTCGACTTCAATGCCCTCACCCGTGGCTTCCCACTCTTGGCCCACAAGGAATAAAACAGGGACAATAACTTCAGTCCATGTTGCGATAACGCCAAATTTTTTAATGTCATTGCGCAGCGCTGCTTCAACAAAGGCCTTATCTAAGATCTTTGCAGCCCTATGAATTGAATCAACAATCTCTTCGCGAACTACAAAATTATCTGCAACCTCTTCAACTGAAAGCTTGCCTCTGTGGGCTTTGGCTTTTTCCGCTGCATCAACTGGCGCAATCCCTGTTGTGATCAGACGGCGCATTACGATTAATTTTGATAAATCCTCTGAGCTGTAACGACGGTGCTCACCTGCCTCGTGTACTGATGGCCCCAGACCATAACGGCGGTCCCAAGTCCGAAGCGTTGCAGGAGCCACGCCTATCCGCCTGGCAACGGCTGCCACGGTGAAGAGCTCGTCATCCATGGCCTAATCGTGGCGTGAAGTGGGCTAACTCACCACTTCAAAAGGGCTTTAAGAGGTGATTTTAGGGGATGTCGCTTGAACAACTTATGGCGCGGTTGTACCTTTAGCACATGGCCGAAACCTCACGCTTACCCCGCCCCGTTGCAGATGAATGGGAGTGGCAGTACCAAGGGTCATGCCGTGATCTACCTTCAGAGATGTTTTTTCATCCAGATGGAGAGCGTGGCCCTCGCCGGAGAAATCGTGAAAATACTGCAAAAGCAGTATGTGCATCATGTCCAGTTATTGCAGCTTGCCGTGCACATGCCCTTGCAGTTCAAGAGCCTTATGGAATTTGGGGCGGACTTTCAGAAGATGATCGATTAGAAATTATCGCGAAGCCAATTGGCATTTCACACGCATCGTAGAGAATTAAGTTTTTAGATTTCTTCCTCCTAAGAAGAGAAAAAGCCCCGCAGAAACTTCCCGCGGGGCTTATTTCTTTTTAGAATTACTTTCTAGAACTTCTTCTAAGCAATTCTCACTGATTAGTGTTGATGCCCACCTGGACCGTGTGAATGTCCATGACCACCAGCTGCATCTGCTGCAGCTTGCTCTGCTGGCTTCTCATAAACAACAGCTTCAGTAGTAATAAACATTGCAGCAATTGATGCCGCGTTTGCTAGAGCAGATCGCGTTACCTTCACTGGATCAATAACACCATCTGCAGCTAGGTCGCCGTAAACATCGGTTGCAGCGTTGAAGCCTTCGTTGTGCTTCATTGCGCGAACCTTTGCAACTACAACGTATCCTTCTAGCCCTGCATTTTCGGCAATCCATCTGAGTGGCTCATCGCATGCTTTACGAACTAAGCGAACACCAACAGCCTTATCGCCCGTGAAACCAAGATCGCCTTCTAGCGAATCAGCAGCGTGCACAAGTGCAGCGCCACCACCAACAACGATTCCCTCTTCCACTGCTGCGCGAGTTGCAGAGATTGCATCCTCAAGGCGGTGCTTCTTTTCGTTGAGCTCTACTTCGGTATGTGCACCAACTTTAATGACACAAACGCCGCCAGCTAACTTTGCAAGACGCTCTTGTAGTTTTTCTTTATCCCAAGAAGAGTCACTAGTTTCGATCTCTTTGCGAAGTTCAGAAACGCGGGCCGCAACTGCTGCCTTATCGCCGGCGCCTTCAACAATTGTTGTTGCATCTTTTGTAACAACAATGCGACGAGCCTTTCCAAGATCTTCAATTGATACGCCCTCTAGCTTCATTCCAAGCTCTGAAGAAATAACCTGTCCACCTGTGAGAATTGCTAAATCCTGCAACATAGCTTTGCGACGATCACCAAAACCTGGTGCTTTTACGGCAACAGAGGTGAATACCCCGCGCATACGGTTAACAACCAAGGTAGAAAGTGCTTCTCCTTCGATGTCTTCGGCGATGATCAAAAGAGGCTTTGATGCTTGTGCAACTTTTTCAAGCAAAGGTAAAAGCTCTGCTAATGCAGAGATCTTGTTTGCTGAAATCAAAATGTAAGCATCTTCAAGAATTGCTTCCATGCGATCTTGATCTGTAACAAAGTAAGGTGAGATGTAGCCCTTATCGAACTGCATACCCTCTGTGAAATCTAGATCTAATCCAGTAGTTGATGCCTCTTCTACTGTGATGACACCATCTTTACCAACGCGATCCATTGCTTCTGCGATCAGGTCGCCGATTGCACGATCTTGAGCAGAGATGGTTGCAACGTCTGCAATCTGAGCTTTTCCATTAACAGGAGTTGCTTGGGCCTTTAGTTTTTCAGAGACTGCAGCAACTGCTGCCTCAATACCCATTTTAATATCCATAGGCTGTGCGCCAGCTGCAAGGTTACGCAAACCCTCTTTAACCATTGCTTGAGCAAGAACTGTTGCAGTAGTTGTTCCATCACCTGCGACATCATTTGTCTTTGTCGCAACTTCTTTAACTAACTGAGCGCCCATGTTTTCTGCTGGATCGCTGAGTTCGATCTCTTTAGCAATTGTTACACCATCATTTGTGATGATTGGTGCACCAAAAGATTTAGCAATAACAACATTGCGACCCTTTGGCCCAAGAGTTACTTTTACTGTGTCGGCAAGAATGTTGACGCCACGCTCCATCGCGCGACGAGCTTGCTCATCAAATTGAAGGGACTTTCCCATTTACTTCTCGATTACAGCGAGAATGTCACGTGCCGACAAAACAATAAATTCATCTCCGCCATGCTTAATTTCAGTTCCGCCGTACTTGCTGTAAAGAATTACATCTCCAACTTTGACATCCATTGGTACGCGCACACCATCATCAAAGCGACCTGGGCCAACTGCAATTACAGTTCCCTCTTGTGGCTTTTCTTTTGCTGTATCTGGAATTACAAGTCCTGATGCAGTTGTGGTCTCTGCTTCATTTGCCTTAATCACAATGCGATCTTCTAGTGGCTTGATTGCCATTTGGTGACTCCTTCTCTAGTTCTTTCATGTATGAATTCTTGAATCCGTGGACCAAATAGTCCGCAGATTCGAGTTTCCCTCATTCAACTCCGAGTTAGCAGACTCGGGTCGAGAGTGCTAAAGCCAACTCTAGGCGGGGTTAAAGCCCGACACAAATTGAGAATCTGGATTGGGGCTTAGTGGCTCTCTCTGCTTGTTTGGCTGGATCGGCGGGCCTGGTTTTAGGGGCTGGCCTGGCTTTAGCGCAGATTGATGCTGGTGACAGGTAGAGATGAATCGGCATCAAATGCATTGGCGGCAGGTGCTCGGCCGGCACTGACTAAAAGCGAACCAAGGGCTGCGACCATTGCACCGTTATCGGTACACAGAGCCGGGGCGGGTATGCGAAGTTGGATTCCAAACTTTTCGCAGCGCTGCTCAGCCAAATGACGTAATCTGGAATTGGCGGCAACGCCTCCTGCAATTATTAGTGAATTAATCCCAGTTTGTTTACATGCAGCTAACGCCTTTAGAAGTAGAACATCAACAACTGCTTCTTGAAATGATGCAGCAACATCGCCCTTAGCATAATCTGGAGTTGATTCTAGATACCGGGCAACAGCGGTTTTTAGCCCTGAAAATGAAAAATCAAAAGGCCTAGTTTGCCAATCATTAGAAGTCGTTAATCCTCTAGGAAAATCAATTGCGGTTGCACTACCGGTTTTTGCAAGTGCATCAATTGCTGGTCCACCTGGAAAACCCACTCCCATTATGCGGGCGATTTTATCGAATGCCTCACCGGCAGCATCATCCATGGTTGCACCCAACTTTGTTATCGAACCAGTTATGTCATCTACTTGCAGAAGTGATGAATGACCACCACTAACTAAAAGTGCAATTACCGGTTCTAAAGGATCTGAGTGAGTTAAATAATCAACACTTATATGCGATGCCAAGTGATTTACTCCATAGAGCGGTCGTCCTAGTCCTTGTGCCAATCCACTTGCAGATGCAACACCAACTAGCAGCGCGCCAATTAAACCTGGCCCAGCTGTTACTGCCACGGCATCGATATCTCGAAGAGAGATATTGGCTTTTTTCACTGCTCGCTCGATACTTGGAAGCATTGCCTCTAGATGCGCTCTAGCTGCAATCTCTGGAACTACTCCACCAAAGCGCGCATGTTCATCCACACTTGAGGCAATTTCATTTGCAAGCAAGGTTCGTCCACGGACAATTCCAATGGCTGTTTCATCACATGAAGTTTCTATTCCTAAAACTAAAGGCTGCATTAGATGAACTCCTTTTGCATTACTAGAGCATCTTTGCCCCTACCGTAATAGTTGCTTCGAGTTGAAACTTGCGCATACCCTAAGTTCTCATAGAGAGAGATTGCGCCAGCATTATCTGTGGCAACTTCTAGCATGATTGCGCTAGATCCTTTTGTTTGGCAGTAGCTTTCAATATCAGAGATCAACCTTTTTGCAATTCCCTGACGCCTAAAACCATTGATTACGGTAACCGTTAAAACATCCGCAACTGCCCCATCACCTGGTGCAAACACTCCTGCATAACCAACAATTTCATTCTCGCTTATGGCCAATTCAAAAAATCTAGTCGTTGGAATTCCAGCAAACTCTTCTTTGAATTGAGCGATACTCCAAGGAGAGTATGGAAAATACTCTTTATCTAGGACGACAAGTGTTGGAATATCAAGTGCCATTGGCTGGCGATAGGTGATCATCTTCGCTCCGCTGTTGGTATGGCATCAGGGCTGCGAAGATAAAAGGGTTCTCTTACATTTTGCGTGGAACCAAGTTTAACTAATTTTGTAACATCTGGGAAAACATTAGTGATGAACTGCTCGATATCTTCTGGTTTATCAACGGAAGGTCCCTTGATCCGCACGCCGGCTTTATAGCTGGCCCAATACATCTGTTTGCGACGTGCATCGATTGCCACGGTGTACTCATCGGTTCCCAAATCATTAGTTGTGGAATCAATTCGAATTGCATCTAAAGAGCAGACACCGATCCAGGGAATTGATCGTGCCAGAGCAAATGATTGTGCAAAGGTAATACCAACTCGAAGACCGGTAAATGGACCAGGGCCCATTCCAATGACAACTTGATCAGGAATCACTGTTGCCTTTAATGCCTTGGCTACTAGCTCTGAAATTGCTTTGCCGTGATCAGTTGCACCTTCATGAAACTCTTCAAATACAGTAATTCCGTTGTTAACGACTCCCACAATTGTTCTAGATGTTGCCGTATCAATGGCAAGTGAAATAGTCATAGCTTCAAACCAGCCCATCGCTTGCCTACTGGGTTAATTGTGACAACTCGAACATCATTTGTGCGATCAATCGTTATCTCAAGGCGATCTTCTTGTAGCGCCGAATACTCTGGCGAGGCCCATTCAATGATAGTTACTGATTTATCTGCATCCGTTTCTAGATCTAGGTCCTCTAAAGCAGCTAATGGATTAGCGCTATCTAATAAGCGATAAAGATCAACGTGGATGATAGGAATCTGTCCATCGTGCTTGCGAGCAATCACAAATGTCGGTGAAGTTATTTCATCGATACCAAGGGCTGCGCCTATGCCTTGTGCTAGCAGGGTTTTCCCAGCACCTAATGGACCTGTCAATAAAATTTGATCTCCGGGTTTGCACTGGGAGCCGATCATTGTGCCAAGTTTGAACATCTCTTCTGCAGATTCCACATGATGCATTGTTCAAGGGTAATACAAGAAGGGCCCCCGATTTCTCGAGGGCCCTTCTTTACTTGTAGTTCTTTACAAGTTTTTACTTACTTTTTGTAGTACTTTTGCATTCTGCCCGTGCGAGGTGCGATTGATAGTCCAGTAGCGTTTGCTAATGCATTTTCTCGGACTACTCCAGTATCCAACTTGCCATTGCTTTCAACGGCATCAGAAAGGATATTCGCAACTGCTAGATACTGATCAGCTGTGAAGTTACAGTGGCCAGTTCCATTTGCTTTCGGACCTGATGCATCAGGTTGGCCCGCTGCAGTGAACGTGGTGTATTGATCAGCTGGCTTATTCCAAATAACTAGCAGTTTGGCTTTTGCCGCTGCAGTCTTTTGTCGATTAATTAGCCACTGAGTATTTCCTTCAGGAGTGATTACGTCTTCAGTTGCAGCAAGTACAACTGTTGGATGACTTAACTTTCCTGTGTGCTTAATCTGGGTAGCAAACTTGGTTGCTGCCGCTGGTGTTGCAGCCCAACGAGCAACAGCTGGATTGGCTAAATAAGCTCCTATTCCAGCAATCGCAGTTGCACCACTGAGAGGCGTATTGTAAATAGATTTTTCAACAGTTATGCGTTTTGCATAATCTGTCTTTGTATTATCAAAGAACGCTCCGCCGCTTTGCTTTTCTAAGTCATGGGTAGCCAAAACTGCAAGTCCTGCGGCATCAAAGCCATTCTGCAGAACAGCAAGTGCTGGACTTCCCATGGTTGCAAAGCCAAATGCTGTACTTGAACCAGCAGCACCTGGACCAGAAACGCCATCGAAATGAGCACTTCTAGTTGGAATTCCTGCCATTAACCCTAGGTACAAGATAACGGAGCGAACTGGAACTGCTCCCAACGCCGCTGCTCCAGGAGCACCTGCTGGCCAAGAAGGAGCGCTTGTAGCAAGCTCCGTACCAATTGATGTCTTAAGAGCATTTCCTAGTGATTCAAGGATTGTAAGATCGGTGTAAACCTGCATCATCCCAGCCTGACCTGCGGCATAGTTTCGCCCTGTAATAGTTGGAGCAAACATTGTCTTTAGGCCCCAAAGGAAATCACCAGCTGTTGTAAGTTCAGCTGCAACATTTCCAAGTGCTGGGCACATAAGACCTGCTCCATCAATAAGTTTTGGATACTTTTCAGCTAATGCTTGTGTGATGAAAGCTCCGAGAGACTCTCCCCAAGCAATAACCTTTTTGGTATCTGTGAACTTCTTCTTGAAGACACCAATCAACTCAACGTTGGTTGCAACAGCCTCCTTTACGTTCCATCCAAGGACTGGGAACGTTGATCCAACAACTGCATAACCAGATGCCAGAAGTGAATTGATCGTCATCATGTCAACTGTAGTTGGCGCTAGTGGACCAATTGGACCTGGTACTGGGTTGTTGAGAACTGATGCCTGGGTGTACTTACCAGGGATATCAATTGCATATGTGTATCCATGTGAGTATAGAAATACTGTTCCATTGAAATTATCTGGAACCTGCATCGCATACTTAGCGCCATCTGAGGTAGTACCACCGCATGAAACAACGGCGTTGGTGCTTGGACCACAAACTGGACCCGTTGCCGCTGCCTGTGCTGGTGCTGCTATTACAGAAAGTGAAACTAGAGCAGCAGCTACTAGAGCAGAAACTAGATTTCTTTGATTTTTAGTAAATGTTGACATTACTTAAGTAATCCTTTCCCTGATACTGCTGGACGCTTATAAGTACTAACTACAACTTTACCCTTTGCAGAATCTGTCGTGTAGATCTTGTACTTACCGGTTTCTGGAACTAATACTCCACTTGCATTGAAGGTACCCAACCAGAAGCCGGAATAACCTGCATGTGAAGTTGCTGAATAAGTTGGTGGAGTAAGTGAAGCACTTAAGAAGCTCTTACCCTTTGTTTCAATTGTTTTAATCAAGCCTGAACGGGTCAGATTAGTTCCTGCAGCCTTAATTGCCGCAGTTGTCATCATCGCCGTGTTCATTCCTGCCAAAACATTGCTATCAAAGATCACTCCTGGGTTGTACTTCGTATTTACTTCTCTGAATAGCTTGATGTATGAATCAGTTAAATCAGTAGTAGCTGGCAAAAATGATCCAGTGACCGCTCCATTAAGGATGCCATCAGTGATACCTAATGCCTTAAGTGTCGTTACATCTGAACCAACAGATCCAAGAATCCACTGTGGTGCATACCGTGCTCTTGCAGCAGCACCTAGTGCGACTGCAGTTGCAGATGTAACACCAAACATGATGGCAACTTCTACACCGGCTGAACTAAGTTGAGTAATCCAAGCTGGACCAGAACGAGGATCCGCCTGTGAAAGCGATGCGTAGGGAACTTCCTTAACAAGTGTAATCCCAGCCTGCTTTAGACCCGCTAGTCCATCATCACCAAAGTCATCTGCCTGGTAGATAATTCCAACTTTTTTGTTTGGGAAATTTTTCTTGATGTACTCACCAACAATTTTGGTCTCCATATAGTATGAAGGGAAAAGGGAGAACATTGAAGGATGATCCTTCTTAACAGCAAAGCCTGAGTAGCCTGTGTTAACAAAAAGTGATGGGATCTTAGTGTTCTTGAGATCCAATGCAGTAGCTACGTTGAGATTGTTTGCTGTACCTAACGACCCAACAAATGCAAATATTCCTTCATCAACCAAAGCAACAGATTCATTCACGGCTTTTTGAACCAAATAGCCGTCATTTTTGATTGTCAATTCAATCTTTCGTCCATTTACTCCGCCGTTGGCATTTACATAATCAAAATATGCCTTCATAGCTGGAGCTACTTTGTTGTAACCAGCAGATGCTGGCCCATCAGTTGGCTGTGAGATGCCCAGCTTGATCAGTTTGCTTGTGACGCCAACTTTGTCGGTACTTGCTTGAGCTGGAACCACAGTTGCCACCATGGCAACAGTTGCCGCTAGGGCTGTAAGGGTTAGAGCATTCTTGCTGCGATTTAATCGCATCATTGTTTTTCCTTCCGAGTTAGGTACTGCATTTAGAGCCTTTATCGATGACCACCATGTGAATGGTGTTTTCGATGGTCACGCATTTCTCGAATCTTCTCACCTGGACCATTAGGTGTAAAGACGACTGCCAGGATCAATAGTGCGCTGACTATCAACTCTTTCAGGTTTTGGGCCAAAACATCCCCTATTTCAAAGCGCGTGGTGAGCGTTCCGACTAGTTGAGACATCCCCACCAAAACTACAGCCCCAACGAGGCTACCCGGTAGTAGAGAGCTAATTCCCGCGATAACTGCTCCGGTTATAAGGGCAAATGAGAGAGAAAGTGGGAAGGCGCTGGGAGAAACCGTTCCCAAACTCATGGTCAGGACCGCCCCTGCTAATCCGGCAATTCCTGCCGATAATATGAATGCAAGAACTTTGGATTTAGATGCATGAATTCCTGTTAACTCCGCTGCAACAGAATTTGATCTAATTGATTTCCAAATACGGCCATATCTACTCTTTAAGATATTTTGCAGAATTAAACATGTAATCAATGCAGTAAAGCTGGATATCCAAAATAGCCATTTGAATCTGGCTACCTCACCAAACAATGTTGGGGCATTGCCCGAGTCGTAACCTAAACCTTGTTCTCCACCAAGGACCGGAAACAAATTTGCAAGAGATGGAAGCGCTACTGCCAGGGCCAGAGTTGCACCAGCAAGATAGGGACCGGTAAGTCTTGCTGCGGCAATTCCTAGAATTAAACCGGCAAGAGCAGCGCCAATTACTGCAACAAAAAATGTTAGAACAAAAGGAAGATCTAGATATAACTGCGATAGCACTGCAACATATGCACCAATCGCCATAAATGCACCGTTGCCAAGTGAAATCTGACCTGAATATCCAGTGAGCAAAATAATTGAGCCAATCGCAATGACATACATAGAGACTGTTGAGCCTTGATACAAACGTAAAATTCCAACTCTACTTGAAAAATAGAAGAGTATTGCTCCTACAACGATAAAGAGAATCAGGCGACGGCGATGGGTGCTATGCATTTCGAGAACTCCCTCCACCGAAAATACCTTTTGGTTTAACAATCAAAATCAATAGAAGTACAACGAAAGGCACAATGAATGTTAGACCGCTGCTGACATAAATGGATGTAAAGGAAAGCGACATACCCAGAATTAATCCTCCAAGTGCTGCGCCTTGAGGGGATTCTAATCCGCCAATAACAGCAGCTACGAAACCATAAACTAACAAAATATCTAATGAAAACGGATTCAGGTAACTTCCTGGTGTAACCAATACACCAACAATTGCACCTGCTGCACCCGATAACGCCCATCCAATAGTTCGCACTCGATCAACTTTAACTCCTGCAAGACGTGAAATCTCCGGCTGAAAAGCCGCAGCCCGTAATGAAAGTCCAAGTGAGGTCCGTTGAAAGAAAAATGCAAAAGTTGACATCACAATAATTACTGTTGAAATAATTAAAATATCTGCTTGAGAAAATGGATAGACTGTTGAGCCAATTTCTATTCCGTTAACCGAAACCGGCGAAAGAAATAACTTCTGTTCACTCGTCCAAATCATTGCTGCAGCACTATGTAAAACACCTAAAACTCCAAGGCTTGCAATAATGCTTGCAACAGGTGCTATTGCTCCATGTGACGCTCTCTTTGCAAGTGGACGCATAAGGAAAGTCTCAATAATTGCTGCCAAAATTGCTCCTGCAATTGCTGCTATTGGTAGGGCGATCCAATAATTTTCGGTGCGAGTAACAACTTCCCAACCTATATAGGTTGAAACCATTGCTTGACCAGCTTGGGCGAAGTTAACAACACGTGTTGATCTAAAAACGAGCACTAGAGCAAGTGCCATAAGAGCAAAAATTGCACCTTGGCTTAAGCCAATTAACGATGCCGAGATTAACTTTTCCATGTGCTCTCCTTAGTAACCCAAATAAGCAGCACGAATTGCTGGATCGGCAATCAGATCAGCAGAAGGTCCTATTGCAACTATGTTTCCAAGATTTAAAACCACTCCAATATCGGCAATCTTGAGTGCGCCCATAGCGTTTTGCTCTACAAGCAAAACAGTTAAATTAGATGAGTTGGCTATGTCGCGAATTGTTTGAAAAATCTGTTCAATAACTAATGGAGCCAATCCAAGTGAAGGCTCATCTAATAGCAACAGCTGTGGCTTGGACATTAACGCTCTTGCAATTGCAAGCATCTGTCTTTCACCACCAGATAATGTGTCACCGCGTTGCTTGAGGCGCTCTCCAAGTCGTGGAAATAATTCAAGGACATATTTCTTAGTTACATCTGCTTCTTTTTTATTTCTGCGCCACAACGCTCCAAGATCTAAATTCTCTTCTACAGTTAACTCTGGAATTACCGACTTGCCTTCAGAGACATGACTGACACCGTTTCGAACATGTTGCTCTGCTTTTCCCTTTAATAAGTTGTGATCGCCCCAACTGGCTTTTCCTTCACTTGCTGGTATCAGCCCAGATAAAGTTCGAAGCAACGTCGATTTTCCAGCACCGTTAGCTCCAATGACGGCAGTCAACCTTCTTTTTTCAACAATAAAAGATAGATTATTAATGGCTCGAATAGCACCGTGATCAACGCTTAAATTTCTAACTATCAGACTCATGAGGCACCGGTTCCAAGATATGCCGCAATAACGCCAGGATCTCGACGAACAAAATCTGGAGTTCCACTTGAAATTACCTCTCCAAAATTTAAAACATAGATTCGATCACATACGGACATAACTACATCCATATGGTGCTCCACGATCAATACAGACATGGTTGAGGTTAGATTCCGAATGAGGTTATTCATCCATTCGATGTCGCGCGGGCCTAGCCCGCCGGCAGGTTCATCGAGCATCAATACTTTTGGCTCTGAGACCAAAGCTCTCGCGATTGCTACACGTTTGGTGTCTGGATAGGAAAGGGTGTCTGCGCGCCGGTGCATCAAAGTTGTTGCGAATACTTTCTCTAAAGCAGTGACCGAACGATTACGCAGTTGTGCTTCGTCGCGAACATCAAATCCAAAAGCTGCAGATAACAGACCAGTTTTTGCAAATTTTTGGGCACCAATCATCACGTTTTCAAGGACAGTCAGTTCAGGAAACAATCCGACGCCTTGCAATGTTCTTGCAATTCCTAAATCAACTAATTCATATGGTTTAGGCCAATCGCGCTTGTGACCATCAAGTTCAAGTGTGCCCGCATCTGGTTCAACCAAACCACAGATTGCATTAAATAGAGTTGTCTTTCCCGCACCGTTTGGGCCAATAACTCCCACAACTTCGCCATGGTTTAACTGCAAGTACACATCATTGAGTGCACGCAGACCACCAAAGGAGATGGAAACTCCCTTGGCATGCAAGATCGGTGAATTAGTAGACATGAGGTGCGTAGATTCTAGGCACACGAGGGCCAATTCGTGTAACTATCTCGTAATTTATGCTCGAAGATGCAGCTCCCCAGTCATCTGCTGTGTATTCACCGTGCGAACCATCACCAAAAATAATCACCCAATCCCCAGATTTGGCAGAACAATCAGCCCCCAGATCAACTACGAATTGATCCATAGAGATTCGGCCGATGATTGGTGCCCTGTGATTGTTAATAAATACTCCAGCATTAAGAGCTATCCGAGGGATTCCATCTGCATAACCCATTGCAACTACTCCTAGTTTGGTTGCAGAGTTTGTCACCTGTGTAGCACCGTAACCAACTGCAGATCCTGCCGCAACGTTTTTTACAAGATGTAGTTTCGCACGAAGTTGCATCACAGGTTTAAGTGAGAGTTTGCTGCTCTCTCCAAGTGTTTTAACATCTGGTGAAAGCCCGTACATTGCAATTCCAGTTCTAACAAAATCAAAAGTGGCATCTGGATTCATTAATATTGCAGCAGAGTTTGACAGGTGTTTGAACTGAGGTTTGACACCAACTGCTTCAAGTTGGCTTACCATTTTTTTAAAACGATTCAACTGATCAATATTTTGTTTTTCTAAGGGCTCATCGGCTCTGGCAAAGTGTGAAAATATTCCAACAATATCTACCCTTGAAAAATCAGATTTTAGAAAATTTTCCCACTCGTCTAGAAAACCACCACGGTTCATGCCGGTATCTACTTCGATATGTATTCTTGGTTTTTTGGCTAATTGTGAAACTTCTCTCAATGCTTTTAGATCTGCAATTGCAAGATCTATGTCTAACTCTGCTGCTAATTGAAAATCAGATCCTGGTGGAACGAGCCAAGCCAATATTGGAGATTTAATTCCGTTTTTTCTCAAAGTGATTGCCTCTTCAAGCAATGCAACGCCTAGCCAATCCGCTCCGGCTCGTTCTGCAGCTTTAGCGGTTTCAACTAATCCATGACCATATGCATCGGCTTTAACAACAGCCAATAGATTGGTTTTACTTTTCTTTTTTAATAGTTCAATATTTTCACTTAATCGTGAAAGATCAATCCGTGCTTCAGCGCGGTTATCAAACATGGAATAACTCTAGTGCAACTGGCTTTTTGAAGGAACATACCTATCTATGGCAATAACTGCCACTAAAAGTGCACTTCCGATAAACAAGCCGCCAAGTAAGTCACTAAACCAGTGTGTGTGACGAATAAGTGAAACGATGCAGACTGTCAGACTAATAGCTACAACACCAGCAGTTGCTAGCCTTCCTTGATATCTATCTACTTTTGCATAACGGTAAATGATGTAAGCCAAAATCCCCCATGAAAGAACTGCATTTGATGCATGGCCACTTGGGAAAGACATTCCTCCTGCATGCAGTAGGTCAAAGCCATCACGGGGTTTTGTACGCCCCAACATCAACTTAAATCCCCCGACAACTAAATTAAGTAATACGACTGAGAGCACTGCCAAATTAAGTGGGCGCCACGTTTTGAACTTATAAGCAATAAATGCTGCTGCAATTAAAAGTACCGTTGCAGTTAACCCGCGGAGTCCAAGATCATCAAGTCGCCTGAGAATAAACTCCGACAATCCCTCAAACTCTGGTTGAGGTTGACTAGCAATCTCTTCGTCATAGGTTACAAGTGGGCCATTAATAATGACTTGCTGGGTAACTAGTAAAAATCCAACAAGTAAAAGAAGCGACCAGCGAAAAGCTCGGAACATTTGTTTTCTTCTAATTGCAGCTTTTACTAACATTATTCAACCGTTACGGACTTTGCCAGATTTCTTGGTTGATCGACATCGTTGCCTCGTGCTACTGCCATCTCATATGCGAAAACCTGCAGTGGAACGGTTGCAAGTATTGGTTGAAAAATTGGCCTAGCTACTGGAATTGTAATCACATGCTCAGCGCCTTCAACCACAACACCTTCTTCTGCAATTACTATCACTCGTGCACCACGTGCTTTAACTTCCTGAATATTGCTGAGCATTTTTTCATCCAAGGCGTGCTCCTTGCCTGCAGGCAAAATTGCAATCACTGGAGTTCCTTGATCAATCAATGCGATCGGTCCATGTTTGAGCTCGCCACCAGCAAATCCTTCAGCGTGAATGTAAGCCAACTCTTTTAGTTTAAGTGCGCCCTCTAACGCAACTGGATAACCAATATTTCGCCCCAAAAAAAGAACGGTATCGTTTTTAGCAAATTTACGAGTTAACTCTCTTAAGGGTTCAACAGTTTCTAAAATCTGTTCAATTTTTCCTGGAAGCTCTAGAAGTTCGTTATAAATTTCGTGAACCTGATTATCTGACAGTGAGCCATTAGCTTGGGCCAAATGTAAACCGATCAAGTAAACGGCGACAATCTGAGTTAGTAATGCTTTGGTTGAAGCTACTGCAATCTCTGGTCCAGCATGGGTATACAAAACCGCATCAGATTCCCGAGGAATAGTCGAGCTATTTGTATTACAGATTGCAAGAACTCTTGCCCCGGCACTCTTGGCATGGCGTACTGCCATTAACGTATCCATGGTTTCACCTGATTGAGAAATGGCGATAACTAGAGTTGATGAATCAATAATTGGATCTCGATATCTAAATTCACTTGCTATCTCTACATCTACTGGAATCTTTGCCCATTTTTCGATCGCATACTTTGCAACTAAGCCAGCATGGTAGGCAGTTCCACAAGCTATGACAGTAATTTTTTTAAGTGACTGGATTTCTTGCTTACTCATGTGAAGCTCATCAAGGAGTATTTGTTTGTTATCGCTTAATCGTCCAATTAAAGTATCTGCAACTGCTTTAGGTTGCTCAAAAATTTCCTTAAGCATGAAGTGTGCAAAGCCACCTTTTTCTGCAGCAGTTGCATCCCATGAGATTTCATATGTTTTAGGCTTAATCGTTTTTCCATCAAGATCAGTAATTACAACCGAGGTTGGATTCATCGTGACAACTTCATCTTGACCTAGTTCGATTGCTTGTTTTGTGTATTCAATAAAAGCAGAGACATCTGATGCCATAAAGTTTTCGCCTTTGCCAACCCCAACAACTAATGGTGAGTTACGTCGGACGCCAACAATTTCATCAGGCTTGTCGGCATGTATTGCCAGAAGAGTAAATGAGCCTCGAAGGAGCTTTACTGCATCACGCATTGCCTTTGAAAGATCACCGTTGTGTTCTTTACGTAAGTCACTTAGTAAATGAGCTACTGATTCTGTATCTGTTTGAGATGAAAACTTATGACCTTTGGCTTCTAAAGCGATGCGAAGCTCTGTGTAATTTTCAATGATGCCGTTATGTATTACTGCAAGCTTTCCTTCGTTATCTAAATGAGGATGTGCATTTTGATCTGTTGGTCCTCCATGAGTTGCCCAACGAGTGTGTCCAATTCCTGAGTGCACAGAGGGTAGTGAGAAATCAAGCGCGCTTTCAAGATTAGAAAGTTTGCCAGCTTTTTTCTCAACAAAAAGTTTGCCTGATGTTCCAAGTGCAATTCCGGCCGAATCGTATCCGCGATATTCCAAACGTTTTAGCCCTGCAATCAATGGAACAGATGCAGACTGCGGTCCTGTGTAACCCACAATTCCGCACATATTAGGAACTCCTATTTCTAACTTTTAACTTTACTCTGACTTAATTGTGACTTGCCTATTAAGAAAGTTCACTCTTAACCAGATCAGCTAGCTGTGATGCTACCTCTTGAGCAAGGCTATCACTGGAAGCTTCGACCATGACTCTAACTAGTTGTTCGGTGCCAGATGCCCGGAGTAATACTCGCCCAGAATCTCCCAAACGATCCTCAGCCGTTTTTACTGCTTGAGCAATCGCTTTTGATTCGTTCAATTTATTCTTGTCTACATTTTTTACATTAATCAAAACTTGTGGAAAACGAACCATTGTCGAACTCAACTCTTGGAGCGTCTTTCCTGTTCGCACTACCTCTTGCATTAACTGCAAGGCAGTTAAAATTCCATCTCCGGTATTTGCAAGGTTGCGCATAATTACATGGCCAGATTGTTCCCCGCCTAATGAGTAATCATTTTCGATCATCTTTTCAAGAACATAACGATCGCCAACTGCGGTAGTGACAACGTTTATTTGTGCATTCTTCATTGCATGCATAAAACCTAAATTACTCATCACTGTTCCAACAACAGTCTCTGCTTTTAGTAGGCCTCTGTCTTTAAAACTTCTCGCCAAAATCGTTAAAATATGATCTCCATCGATCTCATTGCCGGCGGCATCAATTGCCAAGCAACGGTCAGCATCACCATCATGGGCAACACCAAGGTCAGCTCCCTCTTTCAAGACTGCAGATCTGAGCTGATGAAGATATGTCGATCCACAGTCATCATTAATATTCCAACCATCAGGTGAGTTAAAAATTGCGATGACCTCTGCGCCGGCTTGACGATAAGCCTCGGGGGCAACAAAAGATGATGCACCGTTTGCGCAATCGACAACGATCTTTAATCCCTTGAGTGGTGTATCAACAGATGCAAGTAGGTGTTTGAGATATCGCTGCGCTGCAGTTTCATCATTAAATACTCGACCTACGTTGCGCCCTGTTGGTCGCTCCCAATCTTCACCCATGCGCGCTTCAATCCGCGCTTCGATTGCATCATCTAATTTTCCACCACCACGGGCAAATAGTTTTATTCCATTATCTGGCATCGCATTATGTGAAGCAGAGATCATGATTCCAAGATCGGCCTTTGATTCAGCAACTAAATGAGCAATTGCAGGAGTGGGTAGTACTCCAACTCGATACACATTAACGCCAGCACTTGTTAATCCAGCAACAATTGCTGCTTCAAGAAACTCACCGGATGCACGTGAATCTTGACCAACAATTGCAGTTGGTTGATGATCTTTATTTGATGAGCTTTCAACAAGAATATGAGCAGCTGCAACAGCCACATCTAATGCTAACTCTGCAGTTAAATCGCGATTGGCTAAGCCACGGATTCCATCTGTACCAAAAAGGGCCAAGTGAGCTCCTTTGTGAAAAGTGAATTAACGCTTTGAGTACTGTGAACGCTTACGGGCTTTCTTAAGTCCGTACTTCTTGCGTTCGATAACACGTGCATCGCGCTTTAAGAATCCAGCTTTCTTTAGCGCTGGGCGATTTGCTTCTTCATCAATTTGATTAAGTGAGCGAGCAACACCTAAGCGAAGTGCACCGGCTTGACCAGAAACTCCTCCACCATTGATGCGAGCAAAAACATCGTACTGATTTTCGGCACCTACTGTGCGAAATGGTTCTGAAACTAATTGTTGGTGAACTTTATTTGGAAAATATGCTGCAAGCTCTTTGCCGTTTACAACCCAACGACCTGTTCCTGGAACAAGACGAACACGTGCAACTGCTTCTTTACGACGACCTGTTCCGCCACCTGGTGCCTTAATTGCTGGACGGTTGGTTGCAGCTGCAGGAGTTGCAGATGAATATGAAGTAGGAGCTTCTTCGTTGTCGATTAAATCCATGTTATCTGACATTTACTTTTCCCTTACTTCACAATTTGTGAAACTTGATTGAATACGTATGGCTTTGGTGCTTGAGCCGCGTGTGGATGCTCTGGACCTGCATAAACCTTTAGCTTTCCTGCGATGTCGCGTCCAAGACGATTCTTTGGAAGCATTCCTTTGATCGCCTTTTCAACTGCGCGTGTTGGGTGCTTTTCAATTAGCTCACCGTAAACAGTTGAAGTTAAACCACCTGGAAAACCTGAGTGATGGTGAGACCACTTTTGTGTTGCTTTATTTCCAGAGAGTGCAATTTTTTCTGCGTTAATTACAACGACAAAGTCACCCATGTCCATGTGTGGCGCGAAAGTTGGTTTGTGCTTTCCACGAAGAAGAACGGCAGCATGTGTTGCAAGACGGCCCAAGACCACATCTTGCGCATCGATGATGTGCCAGTTACGGACTGCATCACCGGCTTTTGGAGTGTATGTACGCACGCTCTTGCCTACCTTCTATTTCTACCTATTTATCTGATTAATTCCGGCGCCCTTACGAGCGCAGAGAGTAAGGGTACCCGCGTCAGGCTCAGGGGTCAAAATGGCCTATTTAGAGCGTTAATTGGCATCTAGTAGGTCTCGGCGAGCCACTGTTTTTTGTGCGCGCTCCAAAAGCTCGGAATCTGAGGGGTAATCAACCTGTCGAAGCGTTAAGCCGTGAGCAGGAAAGACCAAACTGTCGGAGATGCGAACTTTGTTGATCAAAGTAGTCACGATCCACTCAGGAGGAAACCGTCCATCACCAACACATACTGTTGCACCGACTAAATTTCGAACCATCGAGTAACAAAACGCATCGGCTACAACATCGGCAATCAAATAGCCTCGCGAATCTCTTACCCATTCAAAGCGCTGGAGTTCACGAATAGTTGTTGCACCCTCACGAAACTTTGCAAAGGCTGCAAAATCATGTTGGCCTAAGACAAGCGCGCTCGCCTTGTTCATTAGATCTAAATCCAATGGTCGATACCACGAGGCAACATCAAATCGATCTAAGGGTGGAACAACTTTGTTTTCATCCAGAATTTTGTATGTGTAATGTCGGCGCAGCGCAGAAAAGCGAGCATGAAAAGCCTCTGGTGCGACGCTAACGTTTGTTATGCGAATATCTGTATCAAGGATTCGATTCAACTTATAGGCAAGATCGTTTAAATCTAATGATTCAGGAACATCAACATGAATTACCTGCCCAGTTGCGTGAACACCTGCATCGGTGCGCCCGGCGACAATACTTTCTATCTTTGCCTGAGAAACCATAGCAATAGCTTTTTCAACTTCTTCTTGAAGCGTACGGCGATCAGGTTGTATGGCCCACCCAGAGAAGTTAGTTCCGTCGTAGGCAAGATCTATGCGCAAACGAAGAAACCCACTCTCAGGGTAGAGAGTGGGTTCCGTCATAAGATTTTTTTCTAAGGTTTAAGACTTAGTTATCTTTCTCTGTTAAAAGTTCGATAACTGCCATTGGTGCATTGTCACCCTTGCGAGGACCGACCTTAGTAATGCGTGTATATCCGCCTTCACGAGTTGCAAAGCGTGGACCGATTTCAGTCAGAAGTGTGTGAACCACGCTCTTGTTTGAAATCTGTGCCATGACCATGCGACGTGCTGGAAGATCACCTTTTTTGGCATGAGTAATTAACTTCTCTGCTAACGGACGCAAACGCTTTGCCTTTGCCTCCGTTGTTGTGATCTTGCCATGCTCGAACAACTGCTCTGCAAGTGTGCGTAGGAGTAGTCGCTCATGCGATGGGCCTGAACCCAGACGAGGACCTTTACTTGGTGTTGGCATTTCTTTTTCTCCTAGGCCTGCTCTGCATCAACGAATTCATCGTCGATTGCTGCGTTGTAGTTCTGATGTTGTGTTGGATCAAAACCTGCTGGACTGTCTTTGAGTGACATTCCCATTGAGATTAACTTTGCCTTAACCTCATCGATTGATTTTGAACCAAAATTGCGGATATCTAGTAGATCAGCTTCTGATCGGTTTACCAATTCTCCGACTGTATGAATGCCTTCGCGCTTCAAGCAGTTGTATGAACGAACAGTTAGATCAAGATCCTCAATTGGAAGTGCAAGATCTGCAGCTAATGCTGCATCCATCATGGATGGTCCCATCTCAATACCTTCTGCATTGAGATTGAGTTCGCGAGCAAGACCAAAGAGTTCAACAAGAGTACGACCGGCAGATGCAACAGCATCGCGTGGCTTCATTGAAGGCTTTGTCTCAACATCGACCACAAGGCGATCGAAGTCTGTGCGCTGCTCAACACGAGTAGCTTCAACTTTGTAAGTAACTTTCAAAACTGGTGAATAGATCGAGTCAACAGGAATGCGTCCAATTTCTGCACCAGCCTGCTTGTTTTGAACTGCAGTTACATATCCGCGGCCGCGCTCTACAGTAAGTTCAATTTCTAGATTGCCCTTACCGTTTAACGTTGCAAGGTGAAGTTCAGGATTGTGAACTTCTACACCTGCTGGGACTGCAATATCTGCACCAGTAACTGTTCCGGCGCCAGATTTGCGGATGTAAACAACTGCTGGTTCATCGTTATCTGATGAAAGCACCAAGTTCTTGATGTTTAACACGATATCGGTGAGATCTTCTTTTACGCCTTCAAGAGTTGTGAACTCATGAAGTGCACCGGCAACACGAATACTTGTAACTGCTGCACCTGGAATAGATGAAAGCAATGTACGACGGATGCTGTTACCGAGTGTGTAACCAAAGCCTGGCTCCAACGGTTCGATGATGAACCGTGAACGATGCTCAGAAACTACTTCTTCACTGAGAGTTGGACGTTGTGCAATTAGCACTGCTGCTCCTCTTCATTCGGGGAAATCCACTATTTGATTTCCGCTTTTTCCTTAATCTTTCAATCAAGGGCCCTACTTGGTACTGCGTGCATGTCCTGAGTTGATTGGCGAACCGATCAACTCGGGACTTTCAAAATTACTTGGAATAAAGTTCAACGATTAGCTGCTCTTGAACCTGTGTGTCGATTACAGCGCGAGCAGGAGTTGAGTGAACGATGATTCTCATCTGAGAACCAACGACCTCCATCCATGCTGGAACTGCTTTCTCGCCAAGCTCTGCACTAGCAACAATGAATGGTGTGAGGTCTAATGACTTTGGAAGAACATCAATGATGTCCATTGCACTCACGCGGAATGAAGGAATGTTTACCTTCTTACCGTTTACCAAGAAGTGACCGTGACGGACAAGCTGACGTGCCATGTCGCGGCTCTTTGCAAAGCCTGCACGGAATACAACGTTGTCTAAACGTGTTTCAAGAATGACAAGAAGGTTTTCACCAGTCTTACCCTGCCTGCGGTTTGCTTCTTCGTAGTAACCACGGAACTGCTTTTCTAGAACACCATAAATGCGAGCGCACTTTTGCTTTTCGCGCATCTGCAATAGGTACTCAGACTCTTTTGTTCGTCCACGACCGTGTTGGCCAGGAGGATAAGGACGTGATTCGATCGGACACTTTGGTCCATCGCACTTTGAGCCCTTAAGGAAGAGCTTTACTTTTTCGCGACGGCAACGCTTGCAGTCTGCTCCGGTATAACGAGCCATTTTCTCTCTCCCTTCCTTAAACTCGACGTGGTTTCGGTGGACGGCAGCCATTGTGTGGAGCTGGAGTTACATCTGAGATGACTCCAACTTCAAGTCCGGCTGCTTGCAATGAACGGATTGCAGTTTCGCGACCAGAACCTGGTCCCTTTACAAATACATCTACTTTCTTCAAACCGTGCTCTTGTGCGCGACGTGCTGCAGCTTCTGCGGCAAGTTGTGCGGCAAACGGAGTCGACTTACGTGATCCCTTGTATCCAACTTGGCCAGATGACGACCAAGAGATAACAGCACCGGTTGGGTCTGTAATTGAAATAATTGTGTTGTTGAAGGTGCTCTTAATGAACGCCTTACCGACGGCAACGTTCTTCTTCTCTTTTTTGCGAATCTTAACTTTGCCTTTAGCTGCCGGAGCAGTCTTAACTTTAGGAGCGGCCATTACTTAGTCACCTTCTTCTTACCTGCGATTGCCTTACGAGGACCCTTACGTGTGCGCGCATTTGTATGCGTGCGCTGACCACGAACAGGAAGTCCCTTACGGTGACGAATGCCTTGGTAGCTTTGAATTTCAACTTTACGGCGAATGTCGCCAGAGATTTCACGACGAAGGTCACCTTCGATTTTGAAGTTTGCTTCGATGTATTCGCGGAGCTTTGCAAGATCTGGCTCCTGTAAATCCTTAACGCGAGTATCTGGACTGATGCCAGTTTCTGCTAATGTTTTTTGAGAACGGGTAAGACCCATTCCAAAAATATATGTGAGTGCAATCTCTACGCGCTTTTCGCGTGGAAGATCGACTCCTACGAGACGTGCCATTTATCTACCTATCTATATCTGGAGGTCCTCCACCATGCTCCTCATTTTTTAAATGAGCCTCGGCCTACCAGTCCGGGGGTCTTCTTGAACTAATTCTTTCGAATTAACTCACGAAGTCGCACAGCGCGTTTTGTTTTGTCTAGCCTTGACGTTGTTTGTGACGAAGGTTTTCACAAATGACCATGACGCGACCCTTGCGTCGAATGACTTTGCACTTATCGCAAATCTTCTTAACGCTTGGATTAACCTTCATGTTTTGCTCCCTCGTTACTTACAATTATTTTTTACGTACTTCTTATCCATCACTTATAGCGATAAATAATTCGACCTTTTGTAAGGTCGTACGGACTCATTTCCACAATCACACGATCGGCAGGAAGAATACGAATGTAGTTCTTTCGCATCTTGCCGCTTATGTGAGCGAGGACTTTATGTCCGTTAGTTAGCTCCACACGAAACATTGCGTTAGGTAAAGCCTCAGCTACGGTGCCTTCCATTTCGATGGCGCCATCTTTACTAGCCAAGCTGTACCCACAATTCTGTTTGAGCATGAAACAAGCGAACCCGTAGTTTAGGGTGCAGGCTCAAAATAGGGAAATCGGCCTGATTGAACTACACAGGTGTAATTCAACGCTGGATCATGCAGGAATTCTGCTGTTTTCTATGAATCTGGTGGCCTTGGTTGGTCTTTCTAGGCCTTGGTTGCTTCCAAACTTCTGAAGTCCACCAATCATCCTGATTGTCGGTGAATCAGAGCAGATCTGAGATTTCAATTCCTAATCTAGCTAACTGGGCATTTCCTCCATCGAGTGCAGTTAATACATAAGGTTTTCCATCAGGCAAAATTGCATATGAGTTTTCAAAATGTGCGCCGCGCGTTTTATCTGCAGAAACAACTGTCCAATCATCTGATAGAACTTTTGTTTTTGGTGAACCCCTCGTGATCATTGGTTCAATTGCAAGTGCTAGCCCAGGAACAATCTCTGGGCCATTTCCAGCCTTACCAAAATTTAGAACATGTGGCTCTTGATGCATCTCTGTCCCAATTCCATGACCACCATATTCTTGCAAGATTCCATACTTTCCCTGCGAGTTTGTGTACTGCTCAATTGCATATCCAATATCAGAAAGTTTTGAACCATTTTTACCGGCAGCAATTCCTCGCCACATGGACTCTTCACAGACATCCATAAGTTTTTGATCTTCAGGATCCATAGGGCCAACGCCAACTGAAATCGCAGCATCTCCATGCCAGCCATCAATTATTGCGCCACAATCTATTGAAACAATGTCACCCTCATTAATAACGCGCGAGCCAGGAATGCCATGAACGATTTCATCATTGATTGAAACGCAGATCGTTGCCGGAAAACCATGGTAACCCTTGAAGTTAGAAGTTCCGCCGCCTCGTTTGATATTTGCCTCTGCGATTGCATCTAAAGCATCGGTGGTCATTCCGGCTTTAACCGAAGTACGAATCAGTTCTAGCGTCTGGCCAACCAGAAGTCCTGCACGGCGCATTACCTTTAATTGATCAAGAGTTTTTATCTGAATAGCCATTTAAATAAACTTACTGTGCAACGTTCTTAAGTGCAGATTTTGCCTGATCTGTAATTGCTTCCACGCTTCCAACTGCGCTAATTGAAATAAGTAAACCTTCATTGCGGTAGAAGGCAATAATCGGCGCAGTTTGTTCTGTATAAACTTCAAGACGTCGCTTGATTACATCAGCTTTATCGTCTTCGCGTTGGTAAACCTCACCACCACATGTAGGACATTTATCTAATCCAACAGATGGGGCCCCGCAATCACGGCAAGTCCTTCTTGAAGATAGTCTGGAAATAATCTCTTCATCACCTAATGCAAACTCCAAAACTGCATGAAGTGGAGATTTCTTTTCTGCCAAGATATCTCGCAAGACTTCTGCCTGTGCGACGTTACGTGGAAAACCATCGAGTAAAAATCCGTTTTTTGCATCCTCATGGGTGAGTCGGTCTTTAACCATTTCATTGGTAACAGAGTCTGGAACTAACTCTCCGCGATCCATAAAAGATTTTGCTTGTTCGCCAAGTGGTGTTCCAGCTTTTAAATTTGCACGGAAAATATCTCCGGTTGAAATATGTGGAATTAAATAGTGCGCAGCCAGGAATTGAGCTTGTGTTCCCTTACCAGCACCTGGTGGACCTACCAGGACTAAACGCATTAGCGCAGGAATCCCTCATAGGAACGTTGCTGCAGTTGAGACTCAATCTGCTTTGCAGTATCCAAACCAACACCAACAACGATCAGAATCGCTGTTCCACCAAATGGGAAGTTTTGAGTGGCACCAAAAACAATGAGTGCTGCGATAGGAATGATTGCAACGAGTGCCAAGTACAAAGAGCCAGGGGCTGTGATGCGAGAAAGTACATATGAAAGATAGTCAGAAGTTGGCTTACCTGCACGGATACCTGGAACAAAACCACCGTACTGCTTCATATTATCTGCAACTTCAATTGGATTAAAAGTAATTGCTACATAGAAGTATGTGAAGAAAATAATCAATAGAGCATAAGTTGCAATATAAATCGGATGATCACCTGTTACAAAGTTACGACTAATCCACACTGCCCATGCAGAATCACTGCCCGTAAAGTTAACAATCAGTGAAGGAATATAGAGAAGTGAAGAGGCGAAAATTACTGGGATTACACCAGCTTGGTTTACTTTAATTGGAATGTACGTGCTTGTTCCGCCGTATGCCTGGCGTCCAACCATGCGCTTTGCATACTGCACAGGGATTCGACGCTGTGCCTGCTCAACGAATACAACGGCTGCAACAACTAATACACCAACTGCCATAACAAAGATGAAGGCGAAAAGACCCTTTTGTAACCTGATCGACCATAGTTGGCTTGGGAAACTTGCAGCGATAGAAGTAAAGATTAGGATCGACATACCGTTACCGATACCGCGATCTGTAATTAATTCACCTAGCCACATAACAACTGATGTTCCAGCAGTCATAACAAAGATCATTGTTGCAATGCGCTGCCATGAAGTATCAGGGATGATTGCTAGATCGCAACCTGCAAGTAGACGACCAGGGGTACGGGCAACTGCAATAAGACCTGTTGATTGCAAAACTGCTAAACCGATAGTCAAATAACGTGTGTACTGAGTCAGTTTTGCTGTTCCTGATTGACCCTCTTTTTTAAGAGTTTCAAAGCGTGGAATAACTACTGTTAACAGTTGAACAATAATTGAAGCCGTAATGTAAGGCATGATTCCTAGCGCGAAGACAGAGAGCTGAACTAATGCTCCACCACTAAATAGGTTAATCAGACCAAATAATCCGCCTGTTTCAACATTTTCTAAACATTGCTGAACATTTGAATATGAAACACCTGGTGTTGGAACGGTGGAACCAAAACGGAACAAAGCCATGATTGAGAGAGTGAAAAAGATCTTTTTGCGCAGCTCTGGTGTCTTAAAAGCCATAACGAATGCTGAAAGCATTGATCTTCTCCTCTTTCGCTCTAGTTAATCAACTTGTGGCTAATTAACGTTGTGACTAATTAAAAATGGTCCGATTAAAGAACGTTGGTCTTGCCACCTGCTGCAGTGATCTTGTCTACGGCAGATGATGAGAATGCATGCGCCGTGACGCTCACCTTTACATCAATCTCGCCATTTCCTAGAACCTTCACTGGCAAACTGTCTCGAACAGCACCCTTTGCAATGAGATCTGCAACAGTTACATCGCCACCTTTTGGAAATAGCGCATTAATTGTTGAAACATTCACTGCTTGGTATTCAATGCGCTCAGGGTTTTTAAAACCACGAAGCTTTGGCAAACGCATTACGAGAGGTAGTTGTCCACCTTCGAAACCTGCACGAACTGTGTTACGAGCACGTGTTCCCTTGCCACCGCGACCGGCAGTCTTACCCTTTGATGCTTCACCGCGACCCTTACGAGTCTTAGCTTTTTTTGCACCTGGAGCTGGACGAAGATGATGAAGTTTTAATGTCATCTTTATTCGACCTCCTCAACCTTGATTAGGTGACGTACGGCGTAAACCATGCCACGAATTTCTGGACGATCTTCTTTAACAACAACATCGTTAATGCGCTTTAGGCCCAATGAACGAAGAGTGTCACGCTGTTCTGGTTTATTTCCAACCTTTGAGCGAATCTGAGTTACTTTCAAACGAGGCATTATGCACCTACCGAAATCTGTGTAGCGCGGATAATTGCTGCTGGTGCAACATCTTCTAATGGACGACCACGTCGAGCAGCAATTTGTGCTGGGCTCTCTAGCATCTTCAACGCAGCAACGGTTGCGTGAACCATGTTGATTGCATTGTTTGATCCAAGTGACTTGGTCAAAACATCTGTGATACCTGCACACTCAAGAACTGCACGAACAGGACCTCCGGCAATAACTCCGGTACCTGGACTTGCAGGACGTAGAAGAACTACTCCTGCTGCAGTTTCACCTTGTGCTGTGTGAGGAATAGTTCCTTGTACACGTGGAACAGTAAAGAATGACTTCTTTGCTTCTTCCACTGCTTTAGCAATCGCTGCTGGAACTTCCTTAGACTTTCCGTAACCAATTCCAACCTGTCCATTGCCGTCACCGACAACTACTAGGGCTGTAAACGAGAAACGACGTCCACCCTTTACAACTTTAGAAACGCGGTTGATGAATACAACGCGCTCCATAAATGGATTCTTTTCTTTTTCGCGATCATCGCGGCGTTCACGACGCTCTGGGCGTCCCTTGCCACGTTCTCCACCAGCTGGTGTTTGCGTTGTTGTTGGATTAGTAGACATTAGAACTCCAATCCGTTCTCTCGTGCACTGTCAGCAACTGCTGCAATACGACCGTGGTATTTGTTACCTGCGCGGTCAAAGACAACAGTTGAAACTCCAGCAGCCTTTGCCCTTGATGCAATCAATGCACCAATTGCTTTTGACTTTGCAGTCTTGTCACCTTTTTGAGCACGAAGATCTGTTTCCATTGTGGAAGCGTAGGCAAGAGTCTTGCCAATTGAGTCATCAATAACCTGAACAAACAGGTGACGAGATGAGCGAGAAACGACTAAACGTGGACGTGATGCTGTTCCAGCGACCTTTTTGCGAACGCGGAATGCACGACGGGCACGGGCATTTGTTGCCGAACCTTTGCGGACTTTTACACCGATAGCCATTACTTCTTACCTGTCTTTCCTTGCTTGCGGCGAACAACTTCACCTGAGATACGCAAGCCCTTGCCCTTGTAAGGATCGGCCTTGCGAAGCTTTTTGATCTTTGCAGCAACTTCGCCAACCAACTGCTTATCAATTCCTGAGATAAAGAATTTAGTTGGTGACTCAACCTTGAAGGAGATTCCTTCAGGTGCTGGGAATGCAATGTTGTGGCTGTAACCAAGTTGGAACTCGAGATCCTTGCCCTTTTCAGCAACACGGTAACCAACACCAACGATTTCAATTGCGATTGTGTAACCGTTAGTTACGCCTTCGACCATGTTTGAAACTAGTGAGCGAGATAGACCATGAAGTGATCGAGTAACGCGCTCTTCGTTAGGGCGAGCAACAGTAATTACTCCAGCTTCTTGTGAAACTTGAATTGGCTCAGCAACGTTTAGTGAAAGTGAACCCTTAGGTCCCTTAACTGAAACTAACTGTCCAGCAATAGTGACTTCGACGCCGCTTGGAACGGCGATAGGCATGCGACCGATACGTGACATTATTTGATCACCATACGTAGGCGAGAACTTCTCCGCCTACCCCTTGCTTATTGGCTTGCTTATCAGTGAGCAAACCAGATGATGTTGAAATAATTGCAACGCCGAGTCCACCAAGTACCTTAGGTAGTGATGTTGACTTTGCGTAAACGCGAAGTCCTGGCTTGCTAACGCGACGCAAACCAGCGATTGAACGCTCACGGTTTGCACCAAACTTAAGGTCAAGAACTAGGTTCTTTCCTACTCCATTTTCATTCTCTTCAACACGGTATCCCGCGATGTATCCCTCTTGTTGAAGGATCGCAGCGATACGTGCCTTGACCGATGAAGACGGCATTAAAACCGAATCATGGTAGGCAGAGTTCGCGTTGCGCAGACGAGTCAACATGTCTGCGATCGGATCTGTCATTGTCATACGTGGCCTCGTGGCCTTTCTCGAACTGGTTTCTTTTTTAAGACCTTGTTCGTTGTAGTTACTTGGATGGGAATCGAACTTTTCGTACCTATTAAATTTTTATAACTCTTGTTTCACTAACTCTTGTTTTACCAAGAAGCCTTTGTAATACCTGGAAGCTCACCACGGTGAGCCATTTCGCGGAAGCAAACACGGCATAGACCAAACTTCTGATAAACAGAGTGTGGACGTCCGCAGCGCTGGCAACGTGTGTACCCGCGAACCTTGAACTTAGGTTTGCGAGCTGCTTTTACCTTGAGCGATGTCTTTGCCATGGCTTATGCCTCCTTGAATGGAAAGCCGAGCGCCTTAAGTAGTGCGCGACCTTCATCATCATTCTTAGCTGTAGTAACGATTGTGATATCCATTCCGCGAGGACGATCGACCTTGTCCTGTTCGATTTCTGGGAAAACTACCTGCTCGGTTAGACCGAATGTGTAGTTACCTTTTCCATCAAATTGCTTTGGTGAAAGTCCACGGAAGTCACGGATACGTGGAAGTGAGATTGAAAGCAAGCGATCTGCAAACTCCCACATACGATCTCCGCGCATTGTTACGTGCGCACCAATTGGTTGACCTTCGCGAAGTTTGAACTGTGCAATTGATTTACGAGCTTTTGTCACCTGTGGCTTTTGACCAGTGATGATCGTTAGATCGCGAATTGCACCTTCAATTAACTTTGAATCACGAGCAGCGTCACCGACACCCATGTTCACAATGATCTTTGTTAATGATGGAATCATCATTGGATTTTTATATCCAAATTCGCTCTTGAGTGCAGGAGCAATAACGCTCTTGTACTTTGCTTTTAGACGTACATCTACCGCTGTTGACATTAGATGTCCTTTCCGGTGCGACGTGAGATACGAACATTCTTGCCTTCGTCATCTTTGCGAACACCAAGGCGTGAAGCCTTGCCATCGCTATCAACGACCATGACATTTGAAATATGAAGTGATGCTTCAACAGTAATGATTCCGCCGACTTTTACGCCGCGCTCACCAGTTGACTCTTTTGTATGACGCTTCTGGCGGTTTACGCCTTCGACGATAATACGATTGCCATCAACAGATAGAACCTTTCCTGAAGTACCGCGATCTTTGCCCGCGATAACAAGAACTGTGTCATCTTTTTTAATCTTTGCCATTATTAGAGCACCTCCGGAGCTAACGAGATGATCTTCATGTAGCGCTTATCGCGAAGTTCGCGAGCAACTGGTCCGAAGATACGGGTTCCACGTGGCTCACCATCTGCCTTCAAGATAACTGCAGCATTTTCATCAAACTTAATGTAAGAGCCATCTGGACGACGACGCTCTTTAACCGTACGAACGATGACAGCCTTAACGACTTCACCCTTCTTAACTTGTCCACCAGGAATTGCATCCTTAACTGAACAGACGATGATGTCTCCGATACCGGCATAGCGGCGCTTGGATCCACCGAGCACGCGGATACACAGAAGCTCTTTCGCTCCAGTGTTATCTGCCACGCGTAGGCGAGATTCTTGTTGAATCATTTGTTATCCACCGAACCCTTACTTTGCCTTCTCGAGGATTTCAACCAAACGCCAGCGCTTTGTTGCTGACAGTGGTCGAGTCTCCATGATCATTACACGATCGCCCATGCCAGCAGCGTTCTGCTCATCATGTGCTTTTAACTTGCTTGAACGTGAGAGAACCTTTGAGTACATACCGTGCTTCACACGATCTGATACTTCAACAGTGATGGTCTTATCCATCTTGTCGCTCACAACAATTCCTTCACGGACCTTGCGGTCGTTGCGCTCTGAATTAGCTGTAACCATTACGCAGCTCCCCCGATTCCAAGTTCGCGTTCGCGAACGATTGTGTAGACACGCGCGATCTCTTTGCGCACTGCGCTAAGACGACCATGACTTTCCAACTGTCCAGTTGCTGCTTGGAAGCGCAAGTTGAAGAGTTCTTCCTTCAGTTCGCGAACCTTGCTAGTCAAATCATCTGCTGACAATTGGCGTAGCTCTTCGTTAGTTGTAATAGCCACTTATGCCCCCTCACGCTTTACTACACGACATTTCATTGGAAGCTTGTGAATCGCAAGACGCATAGCTTCATTTGCAATTGCCTCTGTTACACCAGAGATCTCAAACATCACGCGACCTGGCTTAACGTTTGCAATCCACCACTCAGGTGAACCTTTACCAGAACCCATACGAGTTTCAGCAGGCTTCTTTGTAATCGGACGATCTGGATAAATATTGATCCAAACCTTTCCACCACGCTTGATGTAACGAGTCATTGCAATACGTGCTGCTTCAATCTGACGGTTAGTCACATATGCAGGAGCAAGTGCTTGAATTCCATAGTCACCAAATGCAACGGTAGATCCACCTTTAGCAGCGCCCTTACGAGAAGGGTGGTGCTGCTTACGGTGCTTAACACGACGTGGAATTAACATTAGTTGCTAGCTCCTTCCGCTGGTGCATCAGTTGTTGCTGGTGCAGTTGCTGTAGGTGTTGTCTGTGAAACTGTAACTTCACCGCGAGGTGCGCGAGGAGTACGTGGTCCGCGACGTTCTGGCTTTGGTGCGCGAGCTTCGGCAAGTGCCTTTTCATTTCGCTCTGCACGTGAACCAATAACTTCACCCTTGTAGATCCAGACCTTCACACCTAAGCGACCGAAAGTTGTTGCGGCTTCATAGAAACCGTAATCAATATCTGCGCGAAGTGTGTGCAAAGGAACGCGACCTTCACGATAGAACTCTGAACGTGACATTTCAGCGCCACCTAAACGACCACCGCACTGAACACGAATGCCCTGTGCTCCAGCCTTAAGAGCTGATTGCATTGACTTCTTCATTGCACGGCGGAAAGAAACACGTGCAGCAAGCTGTTCTGCGATTCCCTGTGCAACAAGTTGTGCATCAATTTCAGGATTCTTAACTTCAAGAATGTTGAGCTGAACCTGCTTGCCAGTTAGCGTCTCTAGACGTTGACGAAGTTTGTCTGCCTCTTCTCCGCGACGTCCAATAACAATTCCTGGACGTGCAGTAAATAGGTCGATACGTACGCGATCACGTGTGCGCTCAATTTCAATTCGAGAAACGCCTGCGCGCTCCATGCCCTTGTTCATTAAACGACGGATCTCTACGTCTTCTTTAACGTAATCCTTGTATAGCTTGTCTGCGTACCAGCGTGACTTGAATTCAGTTGTAATTCCGAGACGGAAGCCGTGTGGGTTTACTTTTTGACCCATTACTTGGTCGCTCCCTTCTCGATAGTCTTCTTTAAGTTCATTGACTTAGAAGAAGTTTTTACATCACTTACTGCAACAGAGATGTGTGATGAACGCTTCAAGATACGAAAGCCTCGACCTTGTGCACGTGGACGAAAGCGCTTCATTGTGCGGCCTTCATCTACTAGTGCTTCTACAACCCAGAGCTCTGAAGCATCGCGGATTGCAGGGTTCTTTGCTTTCGCATTAGCAACTGCAGAGTTAAGAAGTGTGAACACATCTTGTCCTGCAGCTTGAGGTGCGAACTTCAAAATTGAAAGTGCTTCATCAGCACGTTGTCCACGGATAAGGTCGACGATACGACGAGCCTTCTGTGGTGTGTGGCGAATATCGCGCAGTACTGCGCGTGCGATCAATGCGTTATCAGGTGTATTAGGCACGAGTTGCCTTCCGATCTTCGCCCTTAACGTGACCACGGAAGGTACGTGTTGGAGAGAATTCGCCTAACTTATGTCCGACCATTGCATCAGTAACGAAAACCGGAATGTGCTTGCGGCCATCGTGTACTGCAATGGTGTGTCCGATCATTGAAGGAATGATCATCGAGCGACGTGACCAGGTCTTAATCACGTTCTTTGTGTTGGCATCGTTTTGTGCATCTACCTTCTTGAGTAGATGTCCATCAACGAATGGACCCTTCTTGAGACTTCTTGGCATAAGGGCTCCTACCTACCGATTCTTATTCGACTTGCGACGACGGACGATCATTGAATCTGATGCTTTCTTCTTACGAGTGCGGCCTTCAGGCTTACCCCATGGAGTCACTGGGTGACGTCCACCAGAAGTTTTACCTTCACCACCACCGTGTGGGTGATCTACTGGGTTCATAACAACACCACGTGTTGTTGGGCGAATACCTAACCAACGCTTACGACCAGCTTTTCCGTAGTTGATATTGCCTTGTTCAGCATTTCCAACTTCACCGATTGTTGCGCGGCAACGAACATCTACGTTGCGGATTTCACCAGATGGCATACGCAGTTGTGCATATGGTCCATCTTTTGCAACCAACTGAACTGATGCACCAGCAGAACGAGCAATCTTTGCTCCTCCACCTGGGCGAAGTTCAATTGCGTGAACTGTTGTACCTACTGGAATGTTACGTAGTGGCAAGTTATTGCCAGGCTTAATATCTGCCTTTGGACCATTCTCAACAACTGCACCTTGCTCTAATTTATTTGGAGCGATGATGTAACGCTTTTCTCCATCTGCGTAATGCAAAAGAGCGATGCGCGCTGTGCGGTTTGGGTCGTACTCAATGTGAGCGACCTTTGCTGGAATGCCATCCTTATCATTGCGAATAAAATCAATGAGACGGTAAGCTCGCTTGTGTCCGCCACCTTGGTGACGAATAGTGATGCGTCCTTGATTGTTACGTCCACCCTTTGAGTGAATTGGACGGACAAGTGACTTTTCAGGAGTAGAGCGCGTGATTTCTGCGAAATCAGGA
>Ga0209230_10000005_pt1 | contig 108797 bp, 138 predicted proteins | sample LakOntMetagenome_FD_187467 | JGI IMG/M metagenome (GOLD analysis project Ga0209230, IMG submission 187467) | Freshwater and sediment microbial communities from Lake Ontario - Sta 18 epilimnion Metagenome (SPAdes) (version 2) | ecosystem: Environmental > Aquatic > Freshwater > Lentic | place... | reverse complement strand
ACATTATCTACAGCACCTGCTGCATTATCTGCGGCACCTGCTACTCTAGAACCTGCTCCTGCTGCATTATCTACAGCACCTGCTGCATTATCTACAGCACCTGCTGCATTATCTGCGGCACCTGCTGCATTATCTACAGCCCCACCAATTCTTTGTAATTCAGCATTAGCGGCTTTTCTTTGCAACGCAGTAAGACTTGGATTGTTTGCCAATGCTCGGAGTTCAGCCGCACTTTTACCTGCCATTTGTTTGGCAGCATCTGCTACTGGATCTAAAGCGGCAACTGCCCCTGCCGGTGCTGACGGAACTGCTGCCGCTGCCGGTGCTGACGGAACTGCTGCCGTGCCTGGGGCCCCTCGAGCTTGAATTTCTCTTGCAACTTTTTTCGCTGCCGCAATTTCAGCCGCTCTTGGCCCAATAGCATCTAAATTTGCAATTGTAGCTTGTTCTGCCTTTCTTCCTCCAGCGCCAATCATAGTATCGAGCACCCAACTGGCAAATTTATCACGCGGTCCTTCATTAAGATCTGTTCTCTCAGACAAACCAGATAATTTTCGTATACGATCTAATTCAGTAGACTCAGCTACTTCGCTGATTCCTAACGATGTTGCTAAGGCTAATAATTGTTCAGGAGTAATGCTATTGCCAGTTACACCAACTTTTGCTAATGCCGCTTTAACTACTTGAGGGGTTATACTTGGATCTTGTACAAATGAATCTAATTCGGGTGCTGAAGCAACAGTTGCTGATGCTGGATAAGCGCCGTTAGATCCATCAGAGCGTCTAATAGGTGCCGCCGCTGGTGCCGCCACCGCTGCCGGTGCTTCTGCCGATGCTGGAGCTGCCGCTGGTGCTGCCGCCGCTGCCGGTGCTTCTGCCGATGCTGGAGCTGCCGCTGCCGCCGCAGGTGCTTCCGCCGGAACTGCCGCCGCAGGTGCTGCCGCTGCCGGAGCACTACTTGGTTTAATATATTTTTGAACAATATCAGAATACTTTGGATCTGCCATAGCCGCTAGGGTAAGTTTACCAAGTTTGCCATCGACACCGTTTTTATCCGGGCCAAATTTTCCTAAGTTAGCTTTGGCCTTAACAAGATCTGCTTGCATTGCTTTGATAGTATTCGAATCCATGCCTTTAGCAGCCTTTTTGGCTTCTTCAGGATTACCTATGGTCAAAGCTGCCGCAACTGGAGCGACAACACCTGTACCAAGACCTGCGGCAGTTTGAGCAACTTTGCCACCGCCTACCTTGGCTGCGCCCTTGGCTCCTGCTCTAATTAATCCAGCGCCGCCAAACAAACTAAGCAAGTCACCTGGTGTAATATTTCCTAGCATGTTATCTTTGTCAATCTCATAGCCAAGGGCACCGGCCGCGTTACGTACATTAAGAGCATTTTTGTCTTTATTGTATGCGTCGGTTCCACCTTTATATTTTGCCAATTGGTCATCGTACTTAGTACCAGTAGCTACACTGTCTAAATATGCGGCCGCTTTGTCAGCAAATCCAAATGTTAATCCGTTAGCCAAATCGGCTACGTTTTGACCAACATGATCTGAAGGTTCTAATTCTGCTTTACCTGTCCTCAACATGTCGGCATTGTGTTTAGCTTTCTCGGGACTGAGATATCCAAGGAAATTTGGTTGATGTATTGTAATTCCTGGCTTGGTTGCTTTTAATTCAAATATAGGTTTTTTATAATTACTGGATACGCTCTCACTAGCTGATTGCCCAGGAGCACGTGCAGCAGGAGCTGCCGCTGGAGCCATGGCAGCAATAATTTTTTTAATTTCTGCGATTAATCTATCACGTGCTGGAATATATTCTTTATTGTATCTAGTTATTAAAGCAATAGCATCTGCTTTGTGTTTAATTGATTCAGCATCCTTAACTGTCTTTTTAAGAAACTGATGTTCTTCTGGAGTAATAGCTTCTAAAATAGTTGTATTAAGCCCAAATTCGGCCAATAATGCGCTAGCAATACTCTTACCTTCTAACACATTGCTTGACATTGTAACAGATTCAGCAAGTGCTTTATCAAGTAATCCGTCCGCCTTATCAATAGCACCAAACAAATCTGCTCTAGCAAATGCCGTTGGCTTTGATGCTTTTTCATCTTTGCCTAGAAAGCCTAATAGTGCGGATGTCTTTGCGCTGTTAGGAATTAAACCTTCGTCTTCTAGCTGTTCAACTTCGCTTTGATAAGCACCGAAACTAGCAAACCTACCATCTTTGTTAACAAACTTACCTGTGTTTGGATCAAACAACCCAGCATAGCCAAACTTTCTAGCAAAGTCGCCAATTATAGCTGCACGTTTTGTGTCATCGAGCTCGCGACCAGCGGCTTGCTCAATGTCTTGTAATCTGAGACCCACTCGTTCCATTAACTCTTCTGATTCAAGTAATAGTTTAGCTTGTTCAATAGCGTCTAGTTTGTTAATTAATGATCTTAAATCCATGTCTCTTTCCTAATTATTGTTTTGGTGGCAGTGGCGATTTTGGAAATTGTCGTCCTGTTTTAGGATCGTAGTCCATTACTTCTCCAGACCCTTGATTTAGTCTAAATGCCAAATCGCTAATACGTTGTTCTAATTCTTTATTGTTTGGATATTGTGCTCGCATTTTAATTAATGCGGCCATTTGTGTACTTGTTTTAGCCCAGTCTTCTGCGCTCTTGCCAACAACAGCATCTTTAATATCACCTAGAATGCCTTCGTTAGGATTTTCTTTTGATTTGTTATTAGGCGAGTATTTTTTATAATGTCTATGCTGTCTTGGTTCTTCTTCATCCCAGCCTTCATCATTAGCACCACCGTCCATTTGGTATGCTAGTGAATCTTTACGATCAAAGCCGCTAGTGCTAGACTTATAGTCTCTAGTCCAAGCATCGTCTTTGTGACCTTCTAAAACCTTTTTAGCAATACGTTGTGCGTACATACTTAATTGTTGTTGCTTTTCAACTGCTTGTTGTTCAGCCGCTTGTACCGCCACATCTTGTGCTTCGGCAAAATACTTTTTAAGTAATGACTCTTTAACAGGAGTTTTTTCTGCGGTTACTTCTTGATAATGTTGCATTGCCATTTGTACTGGCAATGCAACCTTGTGAGGATTCGCACCTTCATTGACAATAGACACAAATCGTTTCATGTCGTTTGAATCAACAGCTGGCTTAGAACCAGCTTGATCTAACTTTTCTAAGATGCGTTTCATGTCCATACTATTATCCGTTTAAGCGTGTTAAAAATTGCTTCATACGATCCAAATCAGCTGATTCATTAATTGATTCTGTATTGTATGCCATGTCAGGCTCTTCATCAGGAGTAGTTGCGGATGCGCTTTGCCCTGGATCAGTTGCGGTTGCACTTTGCTCTGGAGCAAAACTATTCAAGTAGTCAGCAAGTGCTTCTGGACCTTTTGCCGCCGCATCTTTAAAACCATCTGGATCTTTTTGTTGTGCAGCTTGTACAATCTTCATTATTGCTGGATCCATTTCGGATTCTTGGATTGTAGGAAGCATACTTTCTAAACTTTCTTTCATTGCTTTAGCTTTGTTCTTCCACATAGCGGCAGCGGCAATCTTAGTACCTTTCTCGCCGCCGCCAGCAGCCTTGGCTACTTTGTCAAATGACTTACCTGGCTTACCAATGTCTTTACCTGCTTTAGCATCTTTAACAGTTGCTGACTTTTCTGCCTTAGACATACCAGCAGATGGTTTTGAAGCTTCGTCCACTTTCTTTTCTCCGCCTAAGACTTTATCCCGACCAGTGGAATAGTCGTAGTCGTCTGCGGCATTTCCACTAGATGGCATATTCTTGCCTTTGTTAGCCGCATGTGCTGCAGCATTCTTCTCGGCTGTTGTTGCGGCCGGCTTCTTTACTAATCCAACAACACTCTTTACGGCGGTATTTACAATACCTTCATTTTTCTTAGCAAATGGATTGACACCTTTCTTTGGGCCTGCTTTCTTATCAGCAACAGCTTTTTTCATTGGCTCTTTCTTGTCACCGTCTTTATCCATATCTAGGAAATCTGGCTTCTTGCCTTTACCTTCAGCATAAATGCCCTGGCCGTAAGTTTCGTCAACTTCTTTTTCTTTCTTTGGCTTAGCAGGAGCACCGTCTCTGTTGTCAAACTTCTCGCTGTCTTTCATTCCCCATGTCTTGGCACTTTTTGGAGACATCTTTTGTGCCGGAGCTTTTTCTTTCTTTTCAGCGGCCGATTGTGCTTTAGCATGACTCTTAATACCTTTACCTGATTTAGCGTTTGAAGCAATTTCATCGCCTTCATCTTTGTAGCTGGTATTCTTGTGAATTACGCCAGTTGAAGTTTTAGTTAATTCGCCAGTGCGAGTTTTCTTTGTATCGCCAACTTTCATTTCTTTATCGTCGGAGTCTTCAGAAACTTCTTCGTCGTCTGGAATACCATTCTTGTTAGCATCGATACGCTTTGACGCGGCATGGTATGCTTTAGTTTGACGCTTGTATTTTTCAACTTTATCTTTAACGTGAGCTGGAACCGGTGTTGCTTCTCTGTAAATCATACCAGATCCACCACACTCTGTACAAGTTTCTTCGCCACCGCTTAGAATACCTTCAGCAACTTTCTTTTCTTTACCAGATTGTTTATCAGCTTGGAGTTTTTTAAGTTCTTTAATCTTTTCTTTAGCTTCCATCAACTTGTTTCTAAGCTCTGGACTCATGCTTTCGTTATACACTTCAGCGTTGGACAGGTGATCACCGTATTCACTAAATTTCATTTCATATTCTAAGTAGTGATATACGCTGGCAATATAGTCAGCGGCTTTGGTAATCTTAGCCTGTACCCATGCTTCCATCTGGTCTTCGTCTTGGACCTTTTTGAATAGCTTTAATGAGTAGTTAGCTAGCTTGTATAAATCCGCTTTAGCCATTGCGCCTTCGCGGTCAACTTCGCCATTAGGCAAAGCGTTCATTGTGTTATCTGGTTGCATGTCTTGCATGATTTAAACTCCGTTATAATATATTTAGCGTCTTTTGATAGTAGTACCGCCGAAAATACTTGTACCTTTCATGTCCAAAGCATTTACAGCAGTGCCGTTTTTGTTCTTTTTCTGTTTAACTTTCGGTGGTTTAGGGGCTTTAGTGCCTGATTTTCCGCCCCACGGATCACCGATGTAACTCTTACTACCACGTTTCTTGCCAATGGCAAGGTGTGGGCTTACTACTGTTGCTATATTTCCTGAACTAGTAGCGCCAGCTGTAGCAGTTTCTGATAAAATCTCATGGACTTTCATTTTATTTTCCTACTGGTTTTTCGCCAGTCATAAACGGCAAACTAAACCACAATTTAAACCATTCAGGTGTGCCAGGCTTGATATTATGTTGCTTCATCAAGTCGCCCTTCTCCATGCCTGTTACACTAATATTACTTCCTTGACTAGCACGATACTCGTGTAATCTTGCTTCGCCACCAAGCCCGCCCATACCAGCTAATGCTTTCAACTCGTGTATAGGATCCTCTGGAGCCAAATAACAATCTTCATCGCTAGATTGGTTCAAGTCTGCCGTAGTTATCTTATACTGTTTCATTTTAAACAAGATCTCAACATCCAACTATGCTTTTTGTGAGCATCTTGTCGACTAGCTAAGAAGTCACTTAGGCCGTGATCTCCTGCCGCCTCTGACATACTAAAAACCATTTTGAAAATGTTAGCCATTTTTTCGCTATCTTCTAATAGTTCGCTTAACATTCCGTGAAACTCTGGAACAGCATTTTCGTCTTCGACTTTTGTGAGCATACTAAATTTTGCTAGACTTGCTGGAGTATACACTTGTAATGCTCTCAACTGTTCTGCGAATGTATCAATACTACCATATACTTCTGTATAGATAGTTTCAAACAATTCGTGTAGTTGTACAAACAACGGACCTTCTACGTTCCAATGAAAATTTTGTGCTTTAATAGCAAAAGCGTATTCGCTAGCAAATGCTGTTTTTAATGCTAAATGGTATTTTTCGTCCACGTTATACTCCGTACTTGTTCTTTTTAGGTTTTGCTACCGGGCTAACTTTGTATGTAGTATCTAATTCTCTACTTTTCATATCGCCCTTGTTTAAATCTTTATGAGTTGCGCCAACTGCTTTGTATGCTTGTTTCAGCATATCTTGTTCTTCTTGTGTATAAGGATGCGTAGATTTTCTTTTGCCTACCCATGTTTTACCAATATCTGGTATTGGATTAACACCGTCAGCACAAGCAACAGCCAATCCTAATCTATACTGTGTATAGTCGGCGTTCATATGCTCGCTATCACCAAATGTATTAAGTCCTACAGTAGCTTGTTGCTGACGTTTGCTAATACGTTTTTCAGATGTTTCTAATAATTCCAATTCAAGTTTTTGAATCTTCTCTGCGAGTGTTTCTGGCTCTTCTTGACTTGTTGGTTGTTTGCTTGCTAACCTGTCAGCTTTGGCAGCTTCTTTCTCTGCTTTAAGGCGAGCCCTTTCAGCTTTTTGTTGTTCTTTTTCTGCCGCCTGATGTAAGTAAGGTGTTAGATAATGCTTGACTAATTCAAAGAATGGCCGGCCAGCAACAACAATATTAGCAGGTACTCCTGCTGCCTGTTCAAATGCCTTAGGATCATCATTGGCTACTGCAGCTCGTAGGTCTGTGGCACTTGAAATCCTATCAGCTTTTGCCCACTTGATATCTTTAAATCTATAATAACCGTGTGGTCCTTCTTTACCGTTTTGATCCTGTAACCCAGGAACAAATATCTTAGCATCTTTTTCATCAGTAACGACATGTAATGTAACAGGCCCGTACTTTTTATAAACTTTTGTAGCAAGTGTCCACCAACTTTGTTCTGCTACCAAGTGACCTTCAATTTCAGGATAGATAGTCTTCATTGCAGCTACCTTAACTTTAAATGGTAAAGGATCTTTCGGACCAACTGTGCCTTCATTTGTACCAACAAACCATTCATCAAAACTGGAAGCAGTACGCCAAGCGGCGGCATGCCCTTGATGCGGGGGATTGAATCTACCAAAGATAATTGCTACGTTAGTAACGCCACTAGCTTCTTGATAGATATTTTCAAATAACTGTCTTAATTTCATGCTGATTTTTTCCCTGGTGCCCAAGATGTTGGAACAATCTTTATGTTACCATATTTATTCCCAGGCTGGGCGTAGCGAACGTACCCTTCTCCGTTAGTATCCCATATTTCTGGTTTACCTTGCCCTTGGTATGAAGCATACACTTCATCTTTCATATTGCGAATGTCTTTAATCAGTTTTAACATGGAGTCAAGTGCGCCAGGGTGTTGCTTGATCATCTCAACCACGTGTGCTTGTTTATTCTTACTTACGCCTTTCTTTGTCATCCAGTCGATAAAAGTTTGTCCGGTAATGCTATCGAAGCTTTGTTCGTTATTAGCATGTAGATTACTCATGGCATTAAAAAATGGATAAAATATTCCATTTTTATCCGGATCAGGCAAGCTACCGATAAACGCATCGATGTTGGCACCGACGCCGTCTACTTCATCAATTACATAATCGATTAATTCATCAACTTGTGACGTGTCTTGATTACTTCCGCCTTTAGTATACACAGGCCCTTGTACAATTAATCCGCTAGTGCCATTAAACATGTCAAAGTCGTCCATCGGCTGTTGTTCTCTATCACCAGCGCCAAATGTATCAAACTTAGCATGGCCAACAACCATAACTTGTGCTTTACTAATACGCTGTCCTAACTCACCAGCGGCATCGACGTGATAACAAGTATCGGATTTAGGATTAGGGCAGAACGTCCAAACACCTTTAGGATAGCCTTCTTGTTTTTCTAAGCGTTTAGGATTTGACGAATCGACTCCAAACAAATTATCAGCATATACGAACCCTACAAAGTCTTTAGGAGTAGCGGCATCAAATAGCGGATACAAGTTAGCAAACTCGTTAGCAAACTGTTGACGCTGTTTAACTTCTTCAGGAGTCTTTGCTTTACCACTTTGATTGGCAATAAAGTCGTATACTGTTTCTTTACTATCGCCTTTAACTCCACGGCTCCACTGATTATGTCCTGCTAGAATTAATGGCCCATTGGCAACTTCTCTGCCCCAATAAATTTGAGGATTACCGTCCCATTTACCACGTACAGTTGTTTGTCCTTCTGTCTCACCGGCAATTTGTTTAAAATGATTTAAGGCTTCTAACGTGCCTTGAGATCCTTTAAAGAATACCAAATGCTCCGGATGATTAAAAGCTCGGCCGTATTTTTCCATGCTGTCGTCAGCTGGTTGAGCATTTTCTCGATAGAACAATTCTCTAAGTAACACTGTTTAGTCCTTGAGGTTGCTATCGCTGTGATTCTGGCATATTTCTTCATGCATTTTTTCACAAGCTTCTTTACAAACTTCTTCGTCAATATCTAACGGCAATTGACGCATTGGAAATTTTTTAAGATACTGCTTGTAACTTTCTTTTACCGCATTGGTAAAAATACTTGGGTTAGTTTTACGATTACTTTCTAATCGATTTGTACAAGTAACTACACTTGGGTAAACAACACGGCGATACACATCGTCATCGTTATTCATATAAAATACTAGGTCTTCTGTTAAATCATAGTCGATATCAGTTTTATCGCCGTCCTTCTTAACAAAGTCCAAGTCATTAAATTTTTTGCCTTCTAAAAGCTCTCTAATACGCATAATTCAGCCCATTTTATATAGTCGCAGTAATCCACTGCGGATAGTGTATTTATCGCAAATGGGATTTTAAGATTACACTTTGATTATACGTTCAACCTTGTTTATTGAACCGCCTAAGTGCATTTTAGCCATTAGAAGGTTGTTATCCCCGCTAATATAGAAGTGAGTACCGCCCCAACTACGATCTCTACTAAGTTCTCGCTTGCACGCCTTAGTAAGTTTAAGTTTTTTGTTTGCTTCAGCCCAACCAATAAACGCACTGTGATTTTGTATAGTTTTACCCAGTGTAATCCTATAATCAAATCCTACTTTAGGCATAATAATTGTATTTTGTTCCAACAAAGTATTTTCAGGAGGAACACTAACATATTTGATTTTAGTTTTATCCAGCTTGATAGTAGAATCAATGCTTGATTTAGAATTCGTATAAACACTAATCCATGGCGATTCCACTCTTACTTCTACATCATTTAGCTTTTTAAGATGAGCTTGTAATTTAAACGCATAGTCTAAATCTTCTTGAGTTTTGATACCAGCTCGCCAAGCAACATAATACGGTGTTGCTGCACCAGTTTTGGATGGATCGGTTGTTATAGTTACTTTTTTAAGTTCATTAAACACGCTATCCATATCGCCGCCGCGAAACCAACTAGCACCAGCACAAATTATTACTAACTTGTACTGGTACAGTCCTCTAAACAATTTTTTAGTTATCTTGGTTTGCATTTTCGACAGTAGTATCGATAGTCAGGAGCGGCACTTTAGCAGTCTTTGGTTTAGATATAAGCTGTAGTTTATCATTATCGACACTAACAGTTAACCATCCGCCGTTCTTTAAATCTCCAAACAACATCATTTTAGCAAGATCACGTTTGATGTCCTTGTCAATAACACGTTGTAACGGACGAGCACCCATCTTAGCATCAAATCCTTTTTCAATCAACCAATCAATTGCTTCTTTATCAATTTTAATGCGAATTGCTTTTTCTTTAACTTGTTCTTTAAGTTCATCGATAAACTTATTAACAATCTTGACCATAGTTGGCTTGCTGAGTTTGTTAAAGGTAACAATACCGTCCAACCGATTACGGAACTCTGGTGTAAAGAACTTTTTAAGGTCTTTGTCGCTGTAGTCTTTTTCCTGGGCACCAAAACCAATAGCATTCTTTTCTGCTTCGTTAGCGCCTGCGTTAGTAGTTAGGATAAGGATTAAGTTACGGCAGTCTGCTTTCTTACCATTAGATCCTGTAATAAAACCATTGTCCATCATTTGTAACAATATTGTACTGACATCTGGATGCGACTTTTCGATTTCATCAAACAACAAAACAGCATTTGGACTTTCTTGAATTTGTGTGATTAACAACCCAGCATTTTCTTCAAAGCCAACGTAACCTGGAGGGCTACCAATTAGCTTAGAGATACTGTGCTTCTCTTGATACTCTGACATATCAAAACGCAACAACTTAGTACCTAAATGTTTAGCAAGTGATTTAGCTGTTTCAGTTTTGCCACACCCAGTTGGCCCCATGAATACAAAACTACCAATAGGTTTGTTTTCGGATTTAAGTCCTGCTTGCGCAACCATAATTTTGTCAACTACTTCTTGTACAGCAAGATCTTGACCAAACACTTCGTCTTGAAGTTTAGTTTGTAACGTGGCTAAGTTATCACTTTCTTGTTCGCTAATAACTTCTTCAGGCATTTGAACAACTTTAGCCAGTTCAAACTGAATTTCACGTTCTGTAATAACACGCTCGTCTGCCAACTTTAAGTTAAAGCGACTACACGCTAAGTCAATCAAGTCGATAGCTTTGTCGGGTAATTTTTTATCTGTTTGATATTTAACAGACAACTTAATAGCCGCTTGTAACGCATCGTCTTTGATTTTAACATTATGAAATCCTTCGTAGTATTTTTTGATACCTTTAAGGATTTGTAGTGTTACTTCTACAGTAGGCTCGTCGACTGTAATACGCTGGAACCTGCGCATCAACGCACGATCCTTTTCAAAGTGTTTACGGTATTCTTCCCATGTAGTTGAAGCAACAACTTTAATGTTACCTTTGCTCAACGCAGGCTTCATCATGTTAGCAAGATCGTTAGCTGAATTACTAGCAGAACCTGCGCCACTAATCATGTGTGCTTCGTCAATGAATAGAATAGTCTTACCTTTCTTAGTAAGTGCCTTCAACACCATTTTGAAACGTTCTTCAAAATCGCCGCGATACTTACTACCAGCAAGCATAGCACTAATATCCAGGTTGAAGACGGTGTATTCTTTTAAGAAGTCAGGAACTGCGCCTTTAACAATGTTAAAAGCAAGTCCTTCTGCGATAGCAGTTTTACCTACTCCGGGATCACCGACCAAGATAACGTTATTTTTACTGCGTCGACCCATAGCCAACGCAATATTTTCTAACTCATCAATTCGTCCAATAACAGGGTCAACTTTATTTTTCTTAACTGCTTCGTTAAGATTAGTTGTAAATTGTGCTAGAGCCTTGCCGCTATTGGTATCTTGTTCTTCCACTTCGTCTTCTTCAATGTTATTATTAATATAATCGGCAAATTTATCTTTGTCAATGTTAGCTTGAGCAATATAAAAATTAGCCCAACTGCGTTTCTCGCCCATCATGGCAAGGAATACATCTGTGGATTCAATTCGCTGACGTCCGTTAAACAGCACTTGTGTAAACGCACGATTAAGAATACGCTCAACTGATTGTGTTTTGCGTGGCTTAACTACTACATCTGCCACTGTAATTTCAGCACATTTATGTTGAAGATAATCTGCTAAATTCTTTTTTAAAGATTCTGGATCAGCACCGTACCCTTGTAAACATTTACTAAAGGTATCCTCCATAAGCATGGCAAACAATAAATGCTCAATTGTTAGATATTCATGGTGTAGTTTTTTAGCAGTATCGATTGCTTTTTCAAATACTGCTTGTAAATTGTCGCTTGGTTCAACCATTTAGTTTCCTTTGTTTTTTCCGTGCCATTTGTAATTTTAAATCACTTACATATTCGGTAAATGTTATGCCATCTAAATGATCCAACTCGTGTTGGAAGCATCGAGAATCTAGGCCTTCAAGTTCTATTATACATTGTTTTCCTGTATTGTCAAGATATGCGGCAGTAATTTTATTGTGTCGTTTAACCTTAAGCCAAAGATTTGTAAAGCTCAAACAACCTTCATCGCCTTCGATTTTATCATTATCACCAAACATGATCCATGGATTGAAGCAACCAATTTCACGGCCGTCTGTTAACTTCATAACAAACACCCTACGTAATAGTCCAACTTGGTTCCCAGCTAGGCCAATAGCGTTATTAGTCCGCATAAGGTCTAGCATTTCTCGTTCGATAACAGCCGCATTGACATGGTTCTTAAAGTCCCATTGTTCTGCTTCTTGTTTAAGAATTGGATCGGGATCTTTGATTAATTTCAGCATCTAATTGTCTCAATCGTGTTATTAAGTCTGGATCGGTTATATTTGGTGTTCGTATTTTAATTATAATAACAAATCTACCTCTACGATTAGTTTGTAGATTACTAAATCCAGTACCGGCGCTAGCATATTCAGTGCCGCTTTCAACTCCAGGCCGAATGTCAATTTCTCGATCTTCGCCTGTAATAAATTTAACAGTTCTGTGACATCCAATCATAGCCTCTATAGGATTAACGTGTACTGTAGTATACAAATCATCATTAACACGTTGGAAGTTTTGATCAGGTAACACTATAACTGTTACGTTTAAGTTACCTCGAGGCGCATGTGGCATACTGTCGTCGCCGAGTCCTTGATATCGAATAGTTTCTCCGTGGCTAATTCCAGGCGGTACATTAATAACAACAGTTTGATTTCTTCCACTTGGTAGTCTATAGTTTGCTTCTAGTTGTTTACCTAAGTATGAGTCAAGTAGTGTAACTTGACATTGAATATTTAAATCTCGATTTCGACGTTGTTGGCCCCGCATGTGTCCAAATATATCTCCAAATGGATTCCCACCTTGTCCAAACATATCGGCAAACGGATCTCCGGATGTAAACCTAACTTGCGGGCCGCCTCCGTACATTCGTTGTTGATCATATTCGGCTTTTTTCTGGGGGTCGCTTAAATTTTCATAAGCAACACTAATATCTTTAAATTTGGCTTGGTCGCCACCTTTGTCGGGGTGATGTTTATTAGCCAAGCTTCGGTATGCTTTTTTAATTTCATCTGGGCTAGCGTTTTCGCTAACGCCTAGGGTTTGGTAATAATCAGTCATAGTCGTAAAAACAGGTTCCAGTTAATATAGTAATTATACTATACTAGGCGGAACCTGTCAAGAGTTTGGTAGAATTATTTCTTTTCAGGAACCTTAGTGCCTTCTACTTTCTTATGTACTTTGATTTTTTTACATTCTTGTACAGGCTTTCCGTCCTTGCCGTTTACTACTTTACCGGCTTTGTCTTTTTTGTCTGTACATACTTCTTTCATTTCACCACCGGCGTATGCTGTGCCAACTAGTGCCAAACTTGTTAATAATGCTAATACTAATTTCATATTATACTCCTTTTTTACCAATCATTGATTGGATTTTTTCTTGAATAATCTTAGCCCAAAACGGCTGTGGAAAATTCCAACCTACAAATGCTCCTACTGCTACCCAAAATAATGTGTCTAACATGCTCCGCTCCTTTTAAATTGATGGTTGTTCTTCTTGAGGTACAACCTTTTTGCTACTTGCTATTGGAGTTGTCCCCCAACTTGGTGCCGGTGTATAACTTGTTGTATTGACAGCACTCGGAGTTACCGGTTGTACTGGCACAGAACTATTGTTAACACCGTTTAACTTCTCTTGTGTGCGACCATATACAGCAATTCCTAAAATAGCACCCATTGCCATATGGAATAGTCCAGCACCCTGTAGAGTGATTGGACTCCATTGTGTTTCCACTTTGCCGTCACCTACTACTTGTACTAAACTCCATAACACAGGAAATAGAACGAAGTCACACATACATACTACCATGTACATCCAGCCCATCATTGGACGCCACTTGGTGTTCATCCAATCTTCTTTTTTCTTCTCGCTGGCTGATAGTTCGCTCATTGCTTTCTCTAGTTATAAACTTAGATTAAATTTCTGGCATTTGAACGTCTGGAACAATTTTCTTACCACTTGCTGTCATTGCAATTGGCGCTCCAAAACTTGGTGCTGGAGCTGGAGCATTAAAGCTACCAGACATACCAAACCCACCAGGTGTGGTAAATCCAACATTTGCGCCAAATCCGCCACTTGATGGTGCGCTAGGAGCCGGTGCTGTTGGTGTAGGTGGCTTAGACCATCCTGCGTTGGCCGCTGCCAATGCTTGTTTCTGTGCGTCCTTGTCGCCGCCAGCTAACATAATACCGCTTAGTGTACCTGTTAAGAATGTAGCAATTGGGATAATCAATTCAAAGAACTTTTGATCAATTGGGCTGATAGCATTAAGTGGTTGTGTTACAAATATTAGTGAGTACAGCACAACAAATACAATACCAAACAATGTCAATGACAGACAAATGCCGATAAAGAATTTTAAGCGAGCCATTAACTGCTCTTCAGTATAAATCATAGGTACGTTATTATTTTCCACAGTTGACTCCTTGTGTAGTAGGTCCGAAACTCCCTTGAGGAGACGGTGTAGTTGTTGTTTTATTTGGTTCATCTTTTGGTGGTCCTAATCTAGGGTCGCGTTGACCTTTAAAAATATGTTCCGGGCAAGTTCTGTTAACATCACATACTGGCATTTTACAGAAATCTTTTTCCCAATTTGCTGGATCTTGGCATGGGTAGCGATATCTATCACCGCTAAAATACGCCAATCCTAGTGGTAGCAGTAGTAATGCTAATAACCACTTTACCATTTTTCTATCTTCCATGCGCTCGCTCCTTAATGTACTACTTTATTTAAGTGTTTTCCAAATATCCTGCTGTCCCTTGTACCACATGATCCAGCTGTCTACATTGTCTTTACAGTTGTAGTATTGTTGATAATTGTCTGTTACAGTTTCGATTATAGTGCTGAGTTTAGTGTTGTTGGGTTCTAATGTTTTTAGATCCGGACAAGATTCTAATAGTTCCTTAGGAACTTCAGGCCACTTGGGCACTACTGGTGCTGTTGCTAAACAGCCTGTTAATAAAACTATAGGAAGTAGCAATACTAGTTTTTTCATTTTGCTTTCCCCGGATTAGTTGCAGCTTTGTTAAGCAATTCATTAACTTGCGGATCTATTTCGCATTTAGCGTTAATAACTTTTTCAACTTCTTTTATTTCAGTTTTTACAGTATTATAGTACTCTACTTTTACTTTTTGTTTTTTCTTACGTTCTTCTTCTAACTTAGTGTTAAGCTCTTTACTTTGTTCTTCAGCAACCGCAACTTTAGCTTCCGCTTCTTTAACCTTTTCACGCCAGGACATTTCTACACTGTAGCCGCCCTTGAAGTAAATACCGCCTACTAGTAGTGCCGCACTAACTATTTGTAAAATGAGATAGTAAGGAGCAATCGCTGGGAACCAACGAAGAATTCTATTCAACGCAAAGAACGTGAGGAATGAGCCAACAGCACCTGCTATCAGAATTGTATTAATAACATACAATAAGAAATCATCAGGCACAAAGCTCATCATCCACATATTAAGCTCCTAGGACGTGAAGTGCGTGATTATAATGCTTGATACGATCTTCAAGTCCAATAGTGCCGCCGTTAATGCGTTTTGTTAATGTAAGGATGTCGCCCTTGTCAGCCCACTGATTTAAGTTGTTAGCTTCCCAGAACCAGGCGGCACTTTGTACACAACCTTCGAAAGTTGTTAAGTGTTCGCTAGCTTCTTCTACACTAATTTCTAAACTTTGTGAGTAACGGGTGTAGTTGTCCTTACCAGTCAATTGAATAAGTCCACGGCCACAATATTTGTATCCGTCGCCAGATTCTTCTGGCCCATTGCCCATACGATTACCGTATACACGGTTAGCAATCTTTTCACCTTTACCTGCGTACTGTGCAGCAATAGCATCATCTGGAAAATATTTAGGAAATACTTTACGTAGACTTGCCGCTTTGTAATTTAAATTTTCTTTAATAAATTTAAAACCACCAGATTCGTGAGCGCATTGAGCAATGAATGCTGCAACACGCGGCTTAGTATTAATATCGTAGTCAGGTAAAATTTCGCATATTGCTTCGTACCAACTATCAATATGTGGGTTACCGGGAACCATTTCTTTTAAGTTACCCAGTGTAAATTCAAAATCAAATTTGCTCATTATTGTTTCCTTTTAAGTGCTACAGCCCAATTGCTGTTTTCAAATATAAATGTATCACCAATTTTAGTGATATTATAGTTGCCAATTATTTTAGTTAAAAACATTACTTCGGCCATGTCTTTGCCTTCTAACACAATGGGACCTTTAACGCCTTCATAAACTGCCTGACGTGGCCCACTATTTAAAATTTCAAATGTTACAGGTCCACTAAACACTCTTTGAAATGTAATCGACTCGTCTAACAATTTTATTTCTTCGGCAAAACTCTTATTAAAAAATTCAGTAAAATTATCTAAATTACTGCGTTCTGTTTTAATTTTGTATGCGTCTTTATCCAGTGGGATTTCAGATGTTAAATTTTCTTCAGTTGCGTCTACGCTTTTAAAGTTTTTAAAATATCGAAATCTAAAATCATTGATACCGGTAATCTTTGCTACGCCGTCAAAAATTTCTTTAATTTGATCCGGAACATGACGACTTCTTTCTATTTCTACATATACTTTATATGTACCATCGTCTAATTCGCCTGGACTTACATCGGCGTCTAGTACAAAGTCAAAACCCATTTCAATAAAGTTTTCTAAATCTTTAGCAGGGTCTTCATGGTCAACTGTAAAGGCCATTGTAACGATGTCCTCATCGTCACCTATCTTGCTTTTAAAGTTATCAATTTCTACAACTTTTTTAACAAAGCCTCGTAAGTCGCCTGCCCTTAAACTTTCGTTAATCATAGTCATCCTTAGATTGTTGCCGCCGGAGCACCAGTCGGAGGAGCCATTGGAGCACCGCCACCTACTGGCGGAGGCATAGCACCTGGAGCAGGCATAGCACCTGGAGCAGCCATGCCCGGCATAGCGGCAGGCGCGGTTGCTTGTCCGCCTGTCTTAGAATTATCAACTTCTTGATTCTCTGCTTTCATCTTATCCATGTAACCTTTGTACATATCAAATGCTACTTTTTTAGGCATTGCGATTTCAACAATCCAAATTGGATTTCTATCCAATTTACCTTTTTTAGTACCAGGGCGATAGTCATCCGGCGATTTAATTTTGCGGGGCTCAATGAAATGCGATTTTTCGTATTTGATTTTACAACCTAAATCCATTAATCGCTTGCCTGCGCTTGGGTCTGGCATCTTATTAGCAGGCCACATAAAGCCAGCCGTGATCCAATGACGGTCCACTTGCGGACCGTAGGCTAGTTCACCGTCTTCCCAGTTATCATAAACGTAAATGTCCATTTCGTCTAACACACGTTCAAAATCCTTGAGTATGGCTAAACTGGTGTTATTTTCGTACAAATCGTCTATGTTGCGTATCACGTCTAAAATATCGTACATATTATCTTCCAGAGTTCATTATACTTATTTAGCTTGGTTGAAATCATAAGCTAACAGTTTATTATTCTGTTTATCTGTTAAATAATAGTGTAGGACCTCTGTAGTTATCGAGGCGGTCGCTACAAGTCCTACTTTCTAACCAGAGTAGGAGCATAACTTAGATGAGTAAAAACACAAGAGTGAAAAAACGCTTTACATCAGAAGTTAAAGTAATTGATTTTCAACCATACCTTCCTCAAAAGAAGCAACGTGTGAGTTTGTACCCTCGTAATGAGAATCAACAAACATACATACAAAAACTCCAAGATGATACTAAAAGTATTGTATTTGCTATTGGGCCAGCAGGCACGGGCAAAACCATGCTGGCAGTTCAGCACGGAATTAAGTTGTTTCAAGAAGGAATCGTAGACAAGATTGTCGTTACCAGACCCGCCGTTTCCGTAGATGAAGATTTAGGATTTTTGCCAGGCACGCTAAATGAAAAGATGGCACCATGGACAAGACCTATTTTTGATGTTTTAGGAGAGTACTATCAAACAAAAGACATAGCAAAAATGCTGGAGGAAGGTGTTATTGAAATAAGCCCATTGGCCTATATGCGCGGCCGCACGTTTAAAAACGCATACATTATTGCAGACGAAATGCAAAATGCTACGGTCAACCAGATGAAGATGTTATTAACACGCCTGGGTGAAAATAGTAAGATGGTAGTTACAGGAGACTTAGCACAAGCCGACCGAGTAAACGATAATGGCTTGATTAATTTTTGCGGCCTACTCGCAAATAGACAAACTAAACATATTGATATAGTTGAATTTGACCATAGAGATATTGAACGTCATAATGCTGTTAAGGAGATACTAGCAATATACGGCGACTCATAAAAAAAGGACCTTCGGGTCCTTTTTTGTTATATTTGCTCTACTGTTATTCCTGACTGTTGGAGGAACCTAATCCCACTATCGTCACGATAGCTATTACGATAGAACACGCTATCAATCCCAGACTGATATATAAGTTTGGAACAATCCAAGCAAGGACTATGAGTAACAAACAATACGGCCCTGTGTCCGCTTTCAGTAGATTTCGCCAATTTAGCGATAGCATTAGTTTCTGCATGTAGTACCTCTGGTTTTGATTTAAGTTCTTTAATCTCTCGTTGTGGATTGCCGTCAACGACAGCAACAACTATTTCATCTTCACAGTTGTTATCCCAACCGCTAGGCATACCGTTATAGCCAATAGAAATAATTCTATCATCCTTAACTACAATAGCACCGACGTGTAAACGACGAGCATGACTGAGCTCTGCGAATGTCTCCGCAGTTTTCATGTATGCTAGTTTTAACTTTTCTTTCACAGCATTGCCAATCTGATTAAAGTAGCCGCAAGGTTAATTTCAACATCGATAACCAATGTATGATCAACTAGGCCTTGCTTAATAATAAGGATAGCTTTGTTTTGTTTTTCTTCATCACCAAAGATAGCAATATTATCATACAACCAGCGATAAATTTCTTCCATTTCTTCTGGACGAGCTTGGCTACAAATTAGTTTACGTGCTTCTGAAATCTTACCTGCCTTAAATAGCTGTACCATTTCAAGTTTATAATCTGCTTGACCACTATCACCCTTTTCTGGACTATGTAATACTTTGTCCAAACTGTTCATCTGTACTGTGTTGATACACTTACGCAAGTCTGGATAAGTTGCTTTGACAAATGTATCTAGTGTATCAAGATCAAATTCTACAGATTCCTCCATAAGAATAGTAGCCACGCGAGCAGTAAACTCAGCGATATCAACCCGTTCGATATGGAATCCTTGACATCTGCTATGAAGGGCAGGAATAATACGGTTAGGATAATTACAAGTAAGAATAAATCTAGCGGTTGTGTGATACTCTTCCATAACCCCACGTAAGGCGGCTTGTGCGTTAGGCGACAAATAATCTGCTTCATCTAGTAGTACTACCTTAAAATCACCAAACGGAATCATTTGGACAAAGTTTACAATCTTATCACGCACATCTTCAACTGAGTTTGTACGTGACGCATTAATTTCTAGTACATCTAACGGATTAAGATCTAACTCGTTAAACAAAATTTTAGCAAGGGTAGTTTTACCAATGCCAGCATTACCACTAAACAACAAGTGTGGAATAGTACCTTGCTTAATCCAAGATTCAACTTGACTTTTTTGATGAGCATCTCTAAATACGTAACCGTCAATCTTGCTAGGACGGTATTTCTCTACCCATAGTTCTTTCATTCTTTTGCCTTATTAATAATGTCTTGTGTTATTGTACTATTTCTACTGTCAAAAAGCGAGCATTCATGTAATCTATCAGCGCAGTTACGAATGTCGTCGTGTAACTGACCTATGCCAATTTCTTCACCAACTAGTCTAGCAATGTCGTGTAATTGGATAACGGCATCTACTAGCGCAATGTTTCTCACACAAGTTCCTCGGCGACTCCTAGCAACTCGGCAACAATTAACAATACTCCGGCAATTATAAATTCGCCAAAACATAATGATATGCCTGCTAAAATGCGAAATCCACTTTTGACAAAACTGATATATTTGTGTTTTAACGGATCAGGAATTGATAATCTTTTTGTATCGGTAGATGAAGTGGATAATACAGCATCTATTCGATTGCGTAGATCCTTCATAATTTCAATATTTTGTTCGTATTCGTTCATGATGACTCCTTATAGTAATGATGATAGCAACACCTGGAGATCCCATCCGAGTAACAATGACCAAAACATTGCCATCTTAATATTGTTGTTGTTATATTCTTTATTGGCAAAGTAAATAGCCATTATGGTCAAAATTACAGTAACATAAAACATACAAGATCTCCTTTATGTTAGTATTATAAAGGTGAAAATAGGCCTATGTCAAGGCCTATTTTACTCGAACTAGTGACTAACTATCTCATATGAACAAAGTCTTCGGGACTGTGTACTGAACCGTGTGCCGCAGTAGTAAACACTCCAAATTCAAGACCCGCCGGCTTTTCATCTGATGACATTAGAATGCCAGTGTTATCAACACGCCAAATGGTAAATTTAGTGCCATCGTCTTCTTCGACTTCTAAACCGCGAGTCCAACGGCCGTGCTCTACTAAGATCCACTCGCCAGCTTTGACATCTTTTTGTTCTGGGCCAACAGCAAATACACGGCACCATCGGGGCTTAACTCCTTCTGATTTGCCGTCGTCGCTACGTATTACAATTCCGCCTGCTGACTTTTGCTCTCCAAAATTCATATCTCTAACTAAGATATGCGCTTGAATTGGTCTAAGTTTACTTGCTTGAGCTTTCATTCTTTACCTTCAGGGTCCATGTCTGACACATTCTTTTGAGGTGCTGATTTTGGAGCAACCTCACGCAGGGTATCTTCACGCTTTTTGATAATTTTGCCACCTGGGCCTAATTCGTCTCCGCGAGCATTAACCTTTACATTGCCCACTGCCATAGTCATTTCGTTTTGCATAACTAGTTTGCCCATGTCAACTTCTTTGCCTTGCATTGAGCGGTAAACTTGTCTTTGTTGTTCTTTCATTGCCATATTAATCTCCTCGATTATAGTAGTACTTATCTCAGGAATTCCTGCCAGTCTAAATTATATTTGATGCTGTCTATATTATGAACACCAATTAAAAATAGTATATAACTTGCCACACTAGATCCTCGTCCTAGCCCCCAAACAATATTTTCTTTTGAGCAAGTATCTACAAAATATTTAAGCCATCGTAGTAAGTCTAGCATGTTTCTTGCTTTGTATGCTTCTAACTCTTCTTGGACTCTAGTATGTTGCGGATCCCACGGCGGAGTTTTCTCCCAAATCCATGCTTCAATATCTAACATTTTGTATTCTTCGGGCATAAGCCAATTTGATTGGCAAGCCGAATCATAGTCAGCTATTTCATAATGAGTTTCGTAGGGTTCGAGAAAATTGAACCCTAACTGGGTTTCTAATTGTTTAATAGATTCTGTACGCTCAACAAGCATGGTGTCATTGACGTCGAATTGATGCTTTTGATATAAGGCATCAAATAAATCTTGTTCTGAAAATATAGGATTACTGTACTTGTCTAGGCGCATAGCCTATATTTTAACTTACATTAATAAGTTTGTCAAGGTCTTTATTACGAGAATTTATCATTTTCTCGTAATCTGCTTGCTGTCGTCTGCTCATTTCAGATTTATAACTTTCCAACACCATAACAATTTGTTGTTGAACTTCAAAGTTATGTGTTGAAAAGTATTTTCGAGTTAATTCATTAATTTTATTTTCCAACTCGGAAGTTTTTAAAGCAGACAGGTTATCGACTAATGGATGCATAATTATGGCCAAGTAGCAAGAGCAACTCGTTTCCATGTGTTAGTAGCGATACAAATATACAGGTAGTTAGAATCATATGCTATCAAGCCAGCTTTGCCGGTTGCCGAAGCGGTACTTGGAATAGCTGCAGCGAATACCGGAATAGTATTGCCAAATCCACAACCGCTATTACTAACTATATACCACGCATTGTTAATAAATTGTAAAGTACACGAGTCGCCTTTTTGGTCAAACACAATGTCACCGGCACCACTACCAACAAGCCAGCCTGCGTTGCTAACGTTAACAGTCATAGAACCAACATACGCAGACATTACAAGAGTTTTAACTTGTCCTTCGGTGCCTGCTGCCAATGTTGAAGTTTCATCTCCTTCAGTAGCAAAATAGCTAACTGCAGTGTTTAAATTAATAGCTTCTCCGTCAGCTACATCATCGCTACCGTTGAAACTTAATCGTAGTGCTGTCCAATTAGTACCGTCACTAACTAACGTTAAGCCGCCATAGTTGCCAGCAATAACAATGCCTGTGCCTGCTCCTGAGTATGTTTCGCCGTTAATACTAACACTGCTCGGCGGCACTATTGTAATATTATTATTTCCAGCATTGCCATTATCGACAACTGTAATTGTTGTACCTAATTGTGGATTCGATGGCAATGTAATTTCTACAGCTGAAGTAGATGTATCAACAATGATAGATTCAGTACCAGTCGGGGCATAATCTCCTACTACTAGTACAGGACTATTACCTACTTGAATTGGCCACGCCGCACCTGCTGTATGACCGTATGTAGCAAAATCTGACACATATACATATAACGGTCCTGGGGTATTTTCAGTTACAAAAATTTCAATATATGAGCCAGGAGCGCCAGGAGTACCGCTGGAATATACACCGTTTTCTTCTCCAGTAAACGGAACAATGCCAAGCCCACTTGGCGCTATTTCTGGTGTTGTCGAAAATGCTAATCCTTGGCCACTTGTTGTAGATAAATTTTCTAAATTAAATCGATATTTTTTGCCAATAGCAAATTTTAATCCCGCTGTAGTAATAGGAGTGCCGTTAAAGTTAAACACATCGGTAGTAACGTTAGGTACAGTTACATCAATTTCAATTAAATCAGCAGTATTGGTCCAGGTGCCAGCACCAGTTGGGTCGTATCGTAAACTATCACCTTGTCTTGGATCGACAATGTTGACATTTTGTATATCACCGATATCAGTAATAGTTACCGAACTAGTTGTTAGTACGCTGGCTCCATCAACTGATAAGTTACCAGATATATTAACGTTGCCACCTACATTTAGATTGCCACCTACACCTACGCCGCCTGCTACTACAACTGCTCCAGTATCTGTCGAATCCGATACTGTTGTTTCTTGTGCGTGTAACGTACCAATATTTAATGCGGTATAATTAATTTCATTCGGATCTAAATTGCCAATGTATCCTAAATAAACTTTTCTAGGAGAGTCAGTATATGACCACGCTTCTATTGCTTGATGTGTCTGATTTGGATTCAGTATTAACGGTACAGCAAATTCAGAAGCTGCAATAACTTCTCCAGGCCCTTCAGTTTGTAATGAAACTTCAATCCATTTTTTAACAGTTCCGCCGCCTGACCCTTTACTAGTTGCTTCAAATATAACTCCGGGAGTCATACCGGTCATTGCTGTACTTGTTACAGCTACTGGATAAGTTACTGACACAGTATATGTGCCAGTACCCCCGGTACCGGTTAATGATCCGGGATTTTCAACACCTGTAAATACAATTTTAGTTCCGCCAGTTACTGAATTACCTGAAATATAAGTATTAGTTGTTAATGTTCCGCTAGTAATTGAACTAACAGTTAAGGTAGTACCGGTAATGCCACCGACAAATACAGCAGTTGGAGTAGCCCCCATGTTTACAAAATTAGTATTGCTAACTTGGTCGATGGTATAACGTCTGCCAACTACTACATCGTTTCCAACACTTATAGCTGATACTCCGCTTCTTAAATGAATTCTTACATTAGCGTACTTGCCAGTTACCGGCCAATCTTTAAATGTTAAGGTAGCGTCATCGTTGACTGCAAACACTTGCAACGAACCGTTGGCAATGTTAATATCGCCAGTAGTTTGAATAGTTTGCGAATATGAAGTTCCGTGAACATTAGTTAACGTTCCGTTGGAGATGTTACTTCCGCCTAAATCGTTACTTAAAGTACTGCCTGTTAGAGCACTCTTTAATATAGCTTTACTTTGTAAGTCTTCGATTTCAGTTTTAGTGTAGCCAAAATTAGCTTTTATCGAGGCAAAATTATCACGAAAGCCTTGGCTATCGTTATCTTGTCCTGCTACAGGGTACGTACTATCGATGTTTTCGTTGTCTATTTGACTGCTCATATGGTTATCCTATCATTTCTGAATATAAGGTATTTATCTGCCGTTAGACCCTCAACGGAATCTATTATGTAACGATCGGCAGTATAATCAAGCTGATTAAAGCTAAAATTTGTAGTGTTTATATAATTCTTTATATTTAATATAATGTCGTCTGCTGTTCCTACTTTACAGTAGCAAATAGGTACTGCTAGTTGAAAGTCTAATTCTTTTCTAGTACCAGGTTGAATACTGCGCATCCAAAGCGGCAAATAATTACGTTCATTAGCAAACGAAATAGTATTTCCGCTGCCGTCTTTATCACTCCAATTCTTTAATCTTTCTCTCCAAATACTAATACTATTTGGAAAATACTCATTAACATTTGGATTTGAAACTTCGTATCCTCGACTATCAACAGTGATAATCGGCTCTGGCCTCTCCGAACCAGGAGCATCAGCAGATAAGTCACCGATAGATCTACTCCAAATACTATTACTAGAGTCTATGGTAATACTGTCAGGTTGCAAAGTTAGTTGTCCTACTTTAGTTGGTAATCGTTTTCCGTTAGGTTCTAACGGATCTAACATGCTGATATATATAACCTCGTACACGGCTGTATTAGTTCCAGGAACAAACGCAGTTGCTTTTTGTACAGTTCCAAATTTAAATCTCTTTTTCTTGTGATTTAAACCCATCGCACTAATATAGGCGGCCGCATCGCGAGTTTCAATACCAGCATACACTAACATGGATAATTCTTGTTGTAATCCAAAATTTGGATCGTTAGTTCTGTAAATGCTTAACGGAGTAAACACGGAGGTATTATCAATAAAATTGCGCCACAATATACGTTGTTCAGTTTTTAGGAATGGTCTAACCTTAATGTTGCTATAGATTAATTCGTTTGGAGTATCTATAGTAATAAAGAATGTTTTGCTAATTGCGCTGTATCCAAATTGATCTCTAGCCTCTACTGTAAATTCGTACACACGATCTACACTAGTTGTAGCACCGTCAAATGTTGTTCTGCCAGCGTTAAAATCAAATGTTGTTAGTCCTGGGTTAACTAATATATTGTCAACAATTAATCCGTACTGATTAACTTTACCAACTATTTCTCCGTCTAAATCTAAACTTAGTCCTGGCGGCAGGCGCCCACTAGTCTTTGTGTAAAGAAGTGTGGCACCTGTAACGGTACTGGTTGCGCTAACACTTAATGTAGAAATAAAATTAGCATTAATGATTCCTAAATCTGTAGGAGTATTCCATGTAAGTACGCTGTCAACTTCACCGAGTAAATCTACAGTAAATATTTTTGGAGTACTAGATCTTTCACCCTTGTCGCTGATTCGAGTTGCTGTTACAGTAAACTTATAATTTTTAGTTACAGCAGGTTGATACGGTACTAGTCCGTGTATTTCGGCATTATTTTCATCAAATTGCATACCAGGCGGTATAACACTTAATGTTCCGATTAAGAATTCAACACCGTTTTCTAGATTAACATCCAGTGGATAATAAACTGTTAAACGATATTCACCATTACCTAGATAGCTAACATTATCCACTCTATTAATTATAGTAGAACCGTTGAATATTAAAAAATGCCCAACGGTTGGAGCAATCGTTGTTAACGTGGTAGTAATAGTGTAACTACCAATAATATTATCAGCTTCTAATCTACGACGTGTTGTTGCCCGACAATCGGCGTTAACTTGTTCTAGATTGTAAATTATATTTTCTGTATCGTACGTATCTAGTATTAAGGTGATATAATTATTTGCTCTGTATAGCCCTAAGTAACTACTAGTTAACCACATGGGCGGACGCAAGTAAGTAACGTCAGCAGTAAACATACTGTTACCATCTAACCAAGTAGTATTGTCAGCACGGAAAAAATCATCACCTACAACAAATATTTTAAATGTTCTTTTGGTAAAAGAATCGCCATCGGTAACAGTGACCGTAAATTGATATGTTCTGTTTAATTTTTTTGGTCTGTTGCTTTGTAAAGCAAAATCAAAAAATACAGTATCGTATATATAACTGTCATAACCGTTAGTTGGTACAAACGCAAAGTCAAATGCTACACCGTCATAGAAACTATTATCATAAGTGCCATCGCCGTCAGCAGGAGTGATTGCTAAAGTAGGCTGAACAAATCCAACAATCCGACCGTCATCTGTTAACACTAACCCTGGAGGTAAAGCGCCGCCGTCACGATCGATGAAATAACTTAATCGTTGTCCCGTTGCTGTATCTGCGTCTAATGCTTCTATTTGATAATCTACATACGTACTATCAATAACAAATAACTCGCCAGGATCTCCTAATGATAATAATCCTTCAGGAGTAATGAACTCAGGGATATCTTCGCCTTCTACAGTGATAGTAAAAGTTCTATCTGATATTTGTCCAGCTTTACTAGCCCTGATACAAAAAGCAAAATCTGTAATTCTAGGAACTTCGAACGGACTACCAATAATAGAACCGTTGTCTAAACGTACACCTGGCGGTAGCTTTCCTGAAATTACAGAATATGTAACTCCTGGAGTACTATTTACTGGTAGTGCCAATTCAAGTTGCCGGCGCTCTAGAAATGCTATTTTAGACGCAACTCCGGACCCTGCTGTTTCTACAATAGTATTATTTAGATTTTGTATCGACGGCCCGGCACCAGCGCCACTATTAGTAGCTGTAAATAATGTACCAACGGTGTTAAACGGTGCGCCAATTTTTTTAAAATCTGTAGTACCTACACTGACAATGATGTATTGGTTCCCAACAACAAAGTTACCTGAATTAACAGATTCATTTCTTCCTGGTTCGGCCCCAAAATTGTAGCCTGATAATTTAGTCCATATTTGTAGCGACATTTATGCTCTCAGTTATTTAAACAATGGTTCCGAAGTCCAATGATGACCCCGATGGATCTGCCACACTAAAACCGCCAAAGTCTGGATTAACACCGTTCATATCAACAGTTACATTTGCAGGATCTGGAACTCCAGGTATGTTAATTAAAATAGAACCAAAATCCAGCGACACAGAATTTGAAGTAATCATTAAGGAGATAAGAGCATTTAAATTTCTGACATCAATGCCAAAAACTGGAGTTTCTATATCACCACCTCCTATTGTTCCTAGCGTAATCTTGTGTCCGTTTAATTTTAAATCTGCTCCTAACGTAGGATTAGGATCGTTAACTAATGTTGATTTATTTTTTAAATTTACTGTAGTTGTTGTGCTGGTAATTTCAACACTACTATCTGTACTAGTCAGTGTTTTAAATTCTAACTCGGGATCTATAGTATTTCTTTGCGCAAATACAGCAACACCTGCGCCGAGGTTAACGCCGTCTTGTACTGGCCCTGAAGTTCCTAATGTAGCAAAATTAGCATTAACTTTCTCAAAAGCCGTGCGTAAATCATCGCCTGTGCCATCATTAGCATATCCGCCTACATTAATTGTTTGTATCGCCATGTTCTGCTCCGTTTAGTATATTTACCGTTAATCTGATGTTGTAATTTCTGTAGCGAATATCTTAACATTTACGCCGTTAGCACCGGGTGTAGTACACAGTACTTCTATTCTGCTGGTCAGTCCGTTCCATAGTGCTGTAAATGTTGCCAAAGGTGCTACGCTGGTATACACAATCCCATAAACACTCGCGGCTATGTCATCGGCTCTAAAACTTTTAGCTACGATCATTTCACATGCTTGTGTGTCCATAATACTACCTATACCTTCAATACCTTCAACTTGTATTAACAATCGTATAGTGTGTACACTTACACCTGTCGCTGTGAAAACTACAGTGCTGGCATTGCCCTGACAGTTAATAGCACCGGTGTCTTGTTGTAAAGCACCGTTGGGATAAGATAATGCACCATCTGAACTAAACGTCCAAGCTGTTGTACCGTTTGGAGTAATTGCTAGTGATGGCGTTCCTAGAGATTGAAATATAACACTCCCTGTCATAGGTAATGCAACAGTGCCATTTAATACAAAACTTACAGTTGTTAATTCTTCAGTAATCGAAGCTACAGTTCTAGTAACAAGTCCTACAGTGATGGTCCATCCTACCTGTACAGTTGCCCACTGAGCATTGGGCGGCCCGTTCTTATCCACGATAATAGTTGCAGTTGTTTGGCTTAGATTGTTAGGTGTTAATTCTATAGATTGACTAGTAGTTATATCTAGATAGTTATCTATAGTTCCGCTTAGTGGTAATGTTAATGTGCCACTGCTTCCTAAAACAACTACATTACTGCCATTAGTAAGACGATCGAGACTAGTTAATATGGTTGGCTTATTAAGAATAACACCTAATCCAGTAACTGCATTCCAATCGCTTTGTACTTGCGCTGCTGGAATAGTTGGTTTGTTAAGTATGACTCCTAATCCGGTAACTGCATTCCAATCGCTTTGTACTTGAGTAGAGCTAGTATATAACTCAATAAAGTTAGAATTAACTTTTTCAAATGCCGCACGTAACGGATCGCCTGTGCGATCATTTGCCGTAGTTCCAATGTTAATATTAAGTCTAGCCATTATGCTCTCCCTACAGCAATTTGTATGATACCAGCTTCGCCGCTATCTTTATCTTCAAGTGCCTTACCAACAATTGAGCCTAGTGTAGGATTAATTGCTTTCATAGCACATCCTGATGTAGTTGCTGTAGTTAACAAGTCACCTTTCTTAACCCGCCCAACTACCCAACACGGTACTCGTCCTGCTAGCGCAATACAAACTTTAATACCTGTTTGTTCCCCGTTCATTACGTAAGCTGGGTTAGTTGTAACAACGCCTGCTACTCTAGTATCGTTCATTTGTCCAGTTGTAGTAACTTCTTTATCACCTCCAAATACTAAAACCATTCCTGGCTTGTATTCTCTGTCACCTTCGTAGTATTCTGCTAAGTCAGCGTAGGTTGCTTGTAAACGACTTGAACCAGTTAAACTCCAGTACCCTTGGATAGTACCTGCTGTTGTATCTGCTCCAGTACTGATTGTATCTGTTTTAAAGTTACCACCAGTAAAGTCAGCAGTACCTGAACCTAAAGTCAAGTTACTTGCTCCAGCCATTGTCCAGTTACCTGTCAATGTACCAGCAGTAGCAGCCGACCCAGCGTTTAGTGTTGTTGATTTTAATGTTCCACTTGTAACATTTAACGTACCGGTTATAGTAGTTGTAGTATTAGAACCGTCAGTACCTGTACTAGATAAGAAGTTCCACAACCCTGGGGTATATAACTGAACAGTATTAGTACCGGTATTAACATCAATTATTTTATTTGTGCTAACACGTAACGCTGTTGCGTTAATCCATCCGCCTGCGATATTTAGATTACTACTTCCGTCAGTTTTAGTTAAACTATTGGCAGCTCCAGTAGTACTAATTGCTGTAACAGCGTAACTATTATTTGTTGTACTAGCACCGTCGTAGTTTACAGTCATTGCGCCACTTGCTGAGAAGCCAGCATTTTTAATACCGTCTCCACTAGCAACAACGTCACCAAACGAAACTTCGCCTGCGGCGCCGGTACCTGCTGTGGCTGCTCGTCCGATTACAGTGCCTTGACTCATCCATTGTAACTTGGTGTGTAGCACACCTGTTGAATTGCTGGTTGAGGTTTTAAGTTCAATCCATCCGTTAGTTGCTTGGAATTCAATGCTCTTAAAGCTAGCAAGTCCTCTTTCCGCTTGAGTAATGCCAGTGGCATTAACACGAGTAGTAGCAATAAACATGTCCAACTTGCTTTGAGCAATGGCCGCTGTACCACTAACCATGCTGTTGACAATCTTACCAGATTGAATAGCACTGGTAATTTTGCCAGTAGTTCCGTTATAAGTTAACAACACATCGCTAGTTACACTATCGTTAGGTAACTGAATGTTTCTCCACTTGTTAGCCTTGACAGTGCCTCCAGTGGCGTACGGAGTAGTAATGGTACTTTGATAAGTGATACTACTAACAGTAGCATCACTAACAATGTAAGTTCCGTTGTATGTACCAGGGCTAATGCCTGCAACAACAACAATCGAACCTACTGGATAAGGTATAGTTGCCTCTGCTGTAAAATTCAATGTTATTGAAGTACCGTTACCAATTCCACCAATTACATTTAAAATTTTGCTTTGGTCATATACTGGTATTTCACCTTCAGCAAGATTGACCCACTGAACATCACGCAATTCTTCAAACTCGTCGAACGTTGCAATTGCTGTATCAACGTATGTTTTGTTTGCGGCATTATTACCCGAATCAGTAATCAATGGGGTTGCTACGTTAGTAATAGCAAACGTACCCATGTTAAGATTACCTTTCATGGTTAACGCACCATTCAATGCTAGAAAACCTGGCCCAATTAAGTTGCTTAACGCAACTGGGCCGCCACCGTGGTCTAAGCCTAAACGTTTGTCAATATAACCACGAGTTGCTGATTGTACTGGAACAATTTCAGGTGCGTTGTTAGTCATTGAGCTATCTGTTGAGAACTCACTTACAACAACACCGCGCTTAAATCCAATACCGTCTAAGTTACTCAACGCAATTGACGCTGAGAATGTAACAGTACCAGTACCCTGGTCAACTGTAAAGAATCGACCTACACGGAAAATACCATTTTGGTCTGATGTTACATAGAAACAGCGTCCAACGCCTTCTTCGTAAACTTCGTTAGCTTGTTGGCGTGACTGTGTTGGATTACCATAAATTTGATACGGATAGTTAGTAGTTGAGTAACTACCAGTACCGATGTCTAAGAAGTCATGTCCTGTAGCACGACAAGTACTAATACGTGTTGTAATTTGTGCTGAACTTCCAGCAGGGTAACCTACACGTAAAGTTGCTGCCGAATCGCTAGCAAACGGTTTGCTAAGTCCAAGCTGACTAGTGGTACCGCTTAACAATTCTTTCTGTATAAACACTACAGGAGTTAATGATGTAGTACCGACTCCGTATGCTCCTGGATCAGTAGGGTATGCTAATACAATAGTTGTACTAGTTGATTCACTAACAGTAAATGTTCCGTTGTAAGCAGTAGTAGCGTTACCTGTTACAGTCCAGTATGTTCCAGCTTCTGGTAGTCCTGTATTTTGTTCTGGAATCTCATATGTTACATAGAATATACCATCGGTTTCTGTTTTATCAGTTTGTAAACTAATAGTAATTGCCGGGTTCCATGTTCCTGGATCATAATCAAATGCTAGTGTGATACCAGTAGTTGTAGTTTTAGCCGCATAGTGTAGTCCATTGTATAACGGATTATTGCTGCCTGAAATACTATACCATTCATTTGCTGTTGGCGCAGTTGTTTGACCAGTAAGTGCTAGTTCAACTGCATATCGGGCCGCAAATGAAGTTCCAGCGCCAACTGTTTGAGTATTATTAACCGTCCAAGATAATCCACTGCCGGCAGTAATATACGTGTTAGAAGCAACACCGATGCCTGTAATCTTTTGTCCTATAGCAATAGTTCCAGATGTAACACTTGATACTGTTAATGTTGTGGAAGCAATGCTACCTTGAAATACAGCTGGCCCGACTTTACTAGTAAACCCAGTTGCCACAACTCTAGCAGTTAATGTTCGAGACGTTATAAGTTGACTGTTGTTAATAGTATATGTACCTGTGCCACCTGTACCTGTACCTAATGCTGAAATATAAGTTCCCGCAGTAATTCCGGTTCCTATGATTCGCATACCAACTCTTAGTGTACCAGAAGTAACTGTTAGTACATTTAATACAGTACCAGCAAGGGTGCCTCCCACAGTATCGGCAATAGCACCAGTTATTACTGCTACGTCGTCTACGTTAAATGTACCAGGGTTGCTGTCGTATGCCACTGTAATTTGATTTCTCGAAATACCAGCTTGGGCAGTAGTATTAACAGTAGCAGTAGCAGTTAATACAACTGTTAGTACAGCATCGCCTGCACTTAGATAAATTGTTGGAACACTAGTGAATCCGTATCCTGGACTTACTAATGTAACAGTATCAATACTTCCGCCTGCAATTGTACAAGTTGCAAATGCTTGAGCAGTCTCACCGTTTTGTGCTACGAACGGATCATTCGCTGTTGCGCCTGGTGTGCCACCTATTGTAATAACTGGCGGTGTAGTGTAATTAGTTCCGCCATTAGTAATGGTAATACTTGCTACGGTAGCAACAACTGTTGAACTTACAACAGTACCTACCGGAACCCAACATGCTGGACTAACTGTAAATGTATTTGTTGTAGCATCAACATTTTGAATAATAGCATTTGCCGGAATGTAAGCAGTTGGTGTTCCGACAGCAGTTACAATCATACCAGAATTTAATCCAGTAACATCCGACACTGAAACTAAAGTTTCGCTAACAACATTTGATACTTGACGCCAGTAGTTATAATTTAAATTTGATTGCCCGGCAAGTTTGTACCAGTTATCAGAAATTGGAAGAGTTTCAGGAGTCCATGCTACATTGTATGTAACTAATGTATATCCTTCTTCTGGAACAACTTTGCTTACGTATGACAACGCAGGAATCTCAGTTCCATCACCGACAATATTACTAATACTGTTTGAAGCAATGTTTAACCAACCATTTCTGTCAGTGCCAAACACAATAGTACCAGACGGTACAGTAATTCCTGTAGTAATATTTGTTACTACATAGTAATAAATTGTAGACAATATACTAGCACTAGTAACACTTTCAACAGTAACACTTCCGTCTGTTGGGAAACCGGTTCCTGTTATAATATCGCCTACTTCAATAGTTCCAGACACAGCATTAAGAGTTAATGTTTTAGTTCCGCTAGTCCAAGCAAATGCGTTACCTTGAGCAATTTTGAATGGAACAGTGTAACTAGTTACTAAATGAGTACGTCCGTGCCATCCAGTAACATAGGTGCCTTTATTAATTTGGTTAATTGTTGTTGCTTGACTAATTTCAAGTACAGCTATTTTATTATCGCCGACTCTCGAACCTTGTGTTTTAGTTCCAACTAAGCCGCCTGATTCATAAGTTGCAGTTTGTGTACTAGCAAACTGTACCTGAGTGGTTGTACAATTTGTAACTCGATACGCACCGTTATACAAAGTAGTAACAGGCCCGGTGTTTACTACATTTTGTAAGGTAATAAAATCTCCAACCGCATACGGAGCAGATTCTTGCGTAGCAAATGTAACAGTAACGGTTGAACCACTACCACTTACACCAGTAACATCTAATGCTTCGTCGTAATCAAGAGAAGTAATGTTATTTAAATCTGTAACAAATTTATAATAGTTAAACGAAGCATCACTACCTAGTATTGAAACATTATTTGGCAATAATTCGCCAGTGGCTTCGTTTAAGTTGTAAGCAAGGACACGATAAATGTCTGCCAAGTTGTCAGTATATTGTAACGCAGTTGATGGACGAGTTGGGTTAACGTTAGCAATATTATTGAACTTGATGTTTTGTAAAGCGCGAAGAGTTACCATTTGGCCGTCATACAACGCATTTGCTAGACCAACTGACGATGTTCCATTATTACCTGCTGAACTTAAATTCAATTTAAGAATATTTTGTCCGCCGATAGTAACTACTGTATGTTCAACGCTACTAACTTCGTATCTTGTAATACCACCACCAGCAATACCATGATCAATTTCTAATTCGGTAGTGTTAGTCGGAATGTAACTATAACCGTAAATAAACACGCTCAATGCTTGTTTGTTTATAGTAGGAGTCATATCACTAGCAAACTGGCCCGACTTGTAAACACGAGCAACTTGCACCATATCGTAAGCAAGGTTAACTGCGTCTGGTTTTTCAGTTACGTCAAATCCTGTAGCACGTAGACCGTATGTACCGTGAGCGTTTGAACCAGCTACCGAACGAATCTGTCCACCGTTGTTAGCCCAGTAGTGAGTATGACAGTAGTATGTAAATGTTGAAACTTGTTCTGACACGCCGCCGTTGGTACAAACAATAGCATAACCTAAGTCGTTAATCATAGCAAAGTCATTGGCTAGCATGGACTTGTTACCGCCCATTTCAATATTAATTCTTAAACCGCCGCCGTCATTTAGATAACTCACAACGCTAGTTTGAATCGTTGATTTAGCGCCTTGGATTACTAGTCGTTCTGCTAATAGTGTTGCGTTTTCTCCAGATATTGTAGGAGTAGTTCTTGACGTGCCTACATCAAAGTCACCGTCGAGCATGTAGTCTTTAACAATATCGATTAATGTTCCGATCTGTGTATATTCAGGATCAGTATTAAGAATGTTTAATCCTGCGTCAATTTCTTGAGCAATATTATTACCAGCAGATTTAGTTACTGTAGTTCCTAACGCAACTTGTCTAGCAACGACTTTTAATCGTTCCATGGCAGCAACATACACCGGAGCTATACCAAGCGTAAGATAACTAATTCCAAAACTATAATATGATAATGCTTCATCATACGTCATAGAGTTGCCGCCGTATACAATATCGTATATCATAGCGTCGACTACATAACCAGTATCACGTGCCGCCTTAACTGCGTTGTATGATGGATAATTTTTTAAATTATATGTTGAAGCAATGAATGAAACGATTTCGCTAGTTAAGAATAATCTGTTAGCAATTAAATTATCACGTAAATTTTCAGCTTCAGTGGAAGTTGATGTACTTGAAGGATACACTAAAGTTGGAGCTGCAGTTACGCCTTGCTCAACAATAATGTTAATAGTAGCCATGCTATTTGCAAGACTAGCTTCAGCTCCAACATCGGTCAACGCACCAAGAGCTAAATCTCTTGCTTTGTTTAAGCCAGCTAATGTTTGGCCCTTTTGACTGGTAAGCACTACACTAGCAGTTCCTCTAGTGTAGGAAATACCTGCTTTGGTTGCTTGATAATTTGAACCAAGGACTAAGTCGTAACTGACCGCATCTAAAATATATCCAACATCTCGAGAACATATTTGGTTATCATATGCGCCAGCGGCATTATATGGTGTTGCTGAATCTAATTTTAAAACTACTGTAGCAGTCGATGCATTAAAACTTACAATATCATTAATTTGATAACGTCCGCCTTCCACAAAGAATGCGCATGGTGGTTCTGGCGGACGAACATCTAGTCCGCTGTTAACTTCACCAACAACAGTAACAATTTGACCTTTACCGTTAACACCAAAAATTGGTATTTTAAAACCGCTTCCAGTACCGCCGTAGACTAAGGATACTGCAGCACCAGTTGCTGTTGCAGTATTGTTAATAGTAATACTAGACGCAGTTTCATTAATAAACGTAATTGTTGAGCCAACAGGAATTCCTGTTCCGCTAACTTGATCACCGATAGTTAATCCAGATAAACTACTAACATTGCTAATAACAGCATTACCGCTTGTAGTATCTCCAGTAAAATCTATAGTCAAGTCGCTTGCGTTAACAGTGATATACTCGCCTGTTTTATAATATTCGCCAGTAGTATTGCGTATAACGTTTGTTACAATACCGTTAATAACTGTGATATCAGCAGTTGCGCCGAGGCCGCCTGTTACTACAGACATTGATCCGCTGGCAGTAGTTAATTCTAGAAAATCGCCGCCTTGGGTTCTACTAATCTTAATATCGTTATTAAGAGTATCAATTTCAGCAATATAAAATAATGTACCTGATTCTAAATTACCAAATGCAGTTCCAGTAAATCTAATAGCACTGCCAACTGTAAAATTAGTAGTGGTATTTAAACGAATCCAATCACCTGTAGCATTTGTACCCGAAGCAGTGGCAGTTAATCCTTGGACAGGAACATTGGTGTATGTATAGCTGTTAGCTATTGGAGCATAACCACTTCCAAAAGTGATATTAGTTAAGTCAAAGTTTTCAATGCCGTCATATTCGATAGCAGTAATTGTACCGCGTAAGCGTCCAGTAAATCCGTCAACAAATTGTCCACCGGCAAAACGTTTGCGGTTAATTGATTGAGAGAACGATGTACAAACTTGTCCGTAAGGGGATTTTGTTTTAATTTGACCTTCTGGGTCAAGTACCATGGCAAAACCGCCATGTCCTTGCATAGTTAGGTTACTAATACGAACAGCATCGTTAGTTATAAAAACATCAATTTCTTTATTATTCTTTGCTTCTGCAGTGACATCTAATGGGTTTGTTAAGTAATGTCTACCATAGTTAGTTGGGTCATATAAATGCCACTCACCAGCAACAAGATTTCCAGCTTCATTGAAAGGATAGATAACACTACAATTCATAAAGTTACCGGACACACTGTCAACAACTGCTTTACCTCTGCGATCAGAACGCATGACTAATACACTACCAGAATCATCGGCTAATGTAACTACAGTAGTAGAATTTTTCTTAGTAGATAATGTAAATGAAGATGTAGTTGGCGTAGTTAGAACATAATAAACCTGTCCAGGATTTATATTACCAAATGTTGTTCCCCGGAAAATAACAGGATTACCAACACTAAAACCGTGTAGAGTATCTGTTGTTATTCGATTATTAGATGCTGTAGTGGTAGTGGCTTCTACAGAACCAAAATCGTCCATAAGTATTTTGCCAACCCACGCTGCCGGTACTTGACCTGTGCTAAGTGTTATTACAATCTTATTAGTAGTTCCGCCTAAATTAATTGTGCTATTAGATGCAAAATCTAAATTGTAGCCAATAGGACCTAATTCTAACGCATCTATAACAGAATCACGATAGAAGAATATTTTACGCCACGGACTTTGACTAACCCTGTCACGTGGACGCACTATAGTTCTACGGAATTCATCTCCGCGAACGGAAACGTTTGCCGACACACGTATCGGATAATCTTCATAGTAAATACCAGCTTCAACTTGTATAACAATGTTTACATCTCGAACAGTTTCTCCAAATTCAATTTGTTCGCCAATAGCAAAAAATCCAGGTTTGGTCAATCGAACTTGAATAATATCAGAGCCAATAGTTGCCCCTGGTATATATTTTACAATCGTACCGTAGGCAGCAGAATTAACACCGACTAATACCTTGGCTGGAATAATATCGTTGTTACCAGTTGCTCCTTGGTCAACAAACCCGTTACCGCCGTTATCAATATAGATATTCCAAATACCTGTACCAAATGTTGGAGTAGGAGCAACACCAACACCGCCTTGTATAATAGATACAATAGTGTTCATGTTGGTTAACAAATCTTGAACAGCTAACGGACTAGCTGTAATTCCTTCGTTAAAATCTTGTTGTACTAATGTTTGATAACGACTAGCAGTTGTTTGTTCTAATGATTGAACTGCTAGGTCTCTAGCAAATATAATAGCATCGAGTGTTTCTGTTAATTGTGTTCCAATGGCAACAGCTCTGGCACTGGCATTTCTATAATAGCTCTTACCGGCACCAATAGTTTGATATGTACCGCCGGTAAGAATATCGATAGACATGGCATCGATGATCAATCCAATATCACGATAGCAAAGAGCTTCATCATAGTTAAAGCCGCCTTGATAATTGGCATCCAACCAATCGGTTGTTAGTTGGGCTATATTAATGCCACCACCGCCGGCCGCATTAAGATTAATAATTGTTCTTGCAGTTCTTAAACTAGAATTGTATCCAGTTAGTACTGGAACTAATACTGCTGGGCCTTCATTGCCAACGGCAATTTCTGTAATGTTTGTAAACGAGTTAGATAATAATGTACTAACACCGCTAGTACCTGCTGCCGGATAAGCAACTCCGTCAATAAATTGCGGTTCGCTTGAAAATGCTGAACCTGCTAAGTTTTGAATAACATCGTTTGTTAATAGTTCTGAAGCAAATAATAGAGCACTGATAAATTCAGCATCTCCAGTGTTGTAACCAAGTTCGCTATTTGTAAATAAATGTGTTCCTTTTCGCAAAGATGCGCTATTACCGCCGTAAATCAAATCGTATAATGATGCTTCAACACAATCGATTACATGTTGTTTAAGTATTTCAGCATCGAATGTATAGGTAGGTTCGGCCGTAGCCAACCACGCGGCAGTTTCTTCAGCAATATAATTAACGTTTAACAGTGCTAAATCTTTAGTGTCAATGTAAGCCGCACTAGTGCCAGCCGGCTCGTTGATTATAGTATTAGTTCTACTATTAATATCAAACGTTAGTAAGTCAATTACAACTTGAAATTTGTTACTAATTGATGTTAATATTCCAGTATCATTAATAACAGGAAAATTGTCTTCAACATAGGTAATAGAGTCGTCCTGGAATCCTGACTTTTCTAGTTGAATATCGCTTCGAGCAGTTTTTAAGAATGATGATGCTGACGAAAATGATGGTTGAACAACTGTAGGGGCACTTGATTGGTTTTGAATGATATTTTTAATATAACCAATATTAGTAGTTATAGTGGCTTCTACGTCGCCACCATTTAGTAATGTTTCATTACGATATTGCTTTACGCTCTGCTGATAGATAGTTGCTGGACTATCACTTCGAACAATATCTCCCATTAATGTATCAATGTAAGTTAATACTGAAGTAAATGGTACTACCTCATATTCTTGTATTTGTCGAACAGCATTATTCCAATATGTCGATCCAATGTATACGCTTTGACTATTACCGCTGTACATGAAGTCATAAATTAAACTCCATACAATATACTTAATATTTCGTTTGTAGTCAGTACGATTGTATGCTAGATTTGGATATTCAGATCCTAAAAATGCTACAGTTTCTGCTTGTAAAAATAAAATATTGTTTAGCAATAAATCTCTGGCGCTTGCTTTGCCAGTGGTTGTATCAGGTTGGCTAGAAAATACAACCTCAGGTAATCCGTTACCGCTAATAATATTAATAATATTAAGAATGTTAGATTCGATAGATGCTTTTGCAACACCAATTGTTTTAACTGATGTTATGCCTGCTACAGCAGGTAGCGGAGTTGTTCTACCAACAATTTTATCTTTTAAATCAATTAATATCTCAACTATTTGTGGAACACTAAGACTTGTTCCAGCCGAGCTAAAGTATATTCCAGCTTGAATAGACTGATAGTTAGATTGAAGAACTAGGTCGTAACTAAGCGCATCAATAACTTTACCCATGTAAGAACTTAATGCTGTATCGTCGTATGAAAAATTAAGCACTAAGTCACGAGCATATTTGATAGATTCAATAGTTTGACTTAATTGTGTTCCTAATATTAGTTCGTTAGTTCCGTCAAAATAAAGACCAGCTACACGATTACTATTAAAAGTTGTATCTAAAACAATATCGTCCCCAACAGCATTTAAAATATTTTCAATGTTAGTCTGATACTTTACTCGATCGTATGTAAATGAGTTAACATATTTGTTGTTGATATAAGCAATAGTTTCAGCTTGAATAAATGCTTTGTTTATCTGTAGTAAGTCAAACGCTTCTTGATATCCTTCGACATTAGTGTTACCATCTTGTAAAACTGGAGCACTGAGAATTGTACTAAATGTTTGATCGGGTCCAACGGTGTAACTTAATTTCTGACGATAAGGTCCAGGTTCTTGATTAGCAAGAGCAATTAAGTTTTCAGCGGCTAGTGCTGCAGCACCGATAGTCTTGTAAGCATATTGCCAAAAACGTCCTTCTTTTCCAATAGGAGTATTTTGTTGCAGATCATCGCCTGTTGCTTGTGAAACAAATAAGTTTACCGCACTTGAGAAAATCTGATTATCAACATAGAATTTAGTAGCGGCTTGTAAATCATCGGCTCCGTTTGGAGTACCGTATCCGCTTAATGGAGTTGGGTGATCACTAAGAGTTAACGGCCCAGTCATTGTATCGCCTTTGCGGCTTACAATAAATTTACGTTGTACAGCTTCGGTTGAACTATAGTTACCAGTTAGGGTTGGATCGTACTCTGGATCTTCAAAATTTGGAAAGTTTGGTTCGTCGCGAACACGTAAAACTGTGCTAACTTGGCCTTGATCAACTTGTAAATAATGATTATCGGCATAATTTTTATTGATAACCATTTTGCCAAATACATCTTCAGCAGTTCCAAGAGTTGGATTGTCCTCTCTAATAAACCCAGCACGTTCAATAGTGGGTTCAGCTAAATTGAAAATTGACAATCCGTTAGCATTTAAACTATTAGCTAAACTTGGTGCGTTGTCTGACGCTAGTCCAACAGTATCAACAGTTAGTCGAATTTCTGTTTCATCGGTAAGGTCAACGGATAATGCTCCTTCACCAATAATAGTTCTTGCAGTTAATCCGTTACCGGCATTGTTAGCAATGATTAATTGATCAGCACCGTAACTAGCTGGAGCATCACTTAGATTAGTAAAGTTAATTGCTCCATCTACGCCAAATACAGCATACATCTCTGTAAAATTATCATTTACTTTACGGAACGATTCGCGGATACTGTCACCAGTTCCGTCATTACCTTGTACGCCGATATCGATTATTTGCTTTGCCATTTATATTATACTCCGAAACTTGATCCGCAACCGCAAGTTGTACTTGCGTTTGGGTTTTTGATTGTAAAAGAAGATCCCATGATCTCTTCCTTGTAGTCTATTTCTGCCCCTTGTAGATATGTCATACTCATCGCATCTACAAGCACTTTAAATTCGTCTAAGGGTATTTCAAAATCGTCTTCGTTCATTATTTCGTCAAACGTGAAACCATAGCTAAATCCACTACAGCCGCCGCCTTGAACAAATGTACGTAATGCTAGGTTAGGATTACCCTCTTCATAGAGTAAATCTTTGATTTTTGTCTTTGCTGATTCTGAAATTGTGATCACGTTGTGCCCTCGATATGATATTTATCAAAGACATTTTATAACCTTAATGTAAACTAGTAAATACATGATGTACTTAGGAACAGAATTTAGACAAACCCAGCATTATCGTAAAAGCAAATACGGTACAATGCATGTATATAACCGAAAGAAAACTGTGGTTGTGTTTCGTTGCGACTGTTGCCAAGGAGTGTTTAACCGTGAAAAAGGTAACATGGATCCTAAGAGGTTAAACAATAATTACTACCATGTATGTGGCGACTGTGATGCTAAAAGATTTGCCCAGGAAAAGGGAGTTGAATCACGTAAGGTTTGGGATATGCCTGTAAGCAGTCTTAAGACGATAGACCAATTCGAGAACTAATAACGTTCCAGTTGATAATCTTCCACTGGTTATTAAGGTAACTTTTCTTGTCAGCTTGATAGTCCAAGACCCATGCGTGTTCCCACCAGTCGATTATTAATACAACATCCATTTTAATTTCGTGGTTTACAATAGTTTTAATTTTACCATCTCGAGCTAGATAAACCCATCCACTACCTTGTATACCCATTGCTGTTTTTTCAAATTCTTTTTTGAATTTGTCAAAATCTTTAAAATGTTTTGTTATAAATTCAGCAGATGTTCCAGAGGGTTTGTTAGAACCTGTAGGTGCTTGGTATTGCGTAAACAATAAATCATGTAAAAACGCACCCGCCTCGTTGAAGTCAGTATCTCCTTCACTGGCATTATAGCGATCTACATACGCCTTGTATAACTTACCATAATGATAATCTAGAGATTGCTTACTTAAACTACGTCCAAGCTCGGTTCTTCCATAAGGCAGCGGAGTCTGTTCTAATGTCTTAGTTGTTTTGCCTTCGTTTAAGGTCCATTTGATAAAATTATACATAGTCTAATATTTAGTGTAAATAAAATGTCAGGCGATCAATAGGGTATCCAAGGATCCGCAAGTTGAGAATTTTCCCTATTTCTTCTCATCACAGCTAATGTAGCTCACCGGCGAATTGGCGCCTGACACTTAGATTTTAATGTCTGTATATGTTGCTCGATATTCGTCAAAATGAGGAACTAAGTTATATTCTAATAGTTTTGTCTTTAATCTTAAATATTGTTCGTCAGTCATATCGCCCCAGCTTCTATGATTAGCACTAGCCCATACGTGTGGTCGATGCTCGCCGATAAATCCTATAAAGTACTCAAAGTCTGCTTCAAAGTTATTGCTATCACGCAGATAAGGATTAGCGTAGTCTTCAACTTTATAATGCCACTTACTAATGCCGCTGTTTTTTTCAGCCCATAGCGCATACAAAATAAATTCGCTTTTTGTTTTGCTAGCACACTTGAACCACTTACTGAATTCCAATACTCCGTTTTGTGTATCTAATAATCCTTGTACTAATCCAGTATGCATAAAGATAGGAGTACACATTGACATGGATTCTGATGTCGGCAGCGGCACATCAATTTTTAAACTATCGCTATATTGCTTCCAGATGTCTAAAGGCATTGTAAAGTGTCCAGAGCGATATGGAAGTTGATTATTTTCAATATTGTATGAGTTTGGATTCCACGCCCGTATTAAAAAATTCTGACTGTCGAGTATTACATAACCGACACTATTAATCATCTTGGCTATTGCTAGTTTTAGTATCTGTTGTGTTTCCCATCCAACTGCCCATGGATTAATTGGACTAGGAATCCACTGATTCCATTCTGCTTCAAAATCTGCTCTGTATAATATGGTTAAGTGATGTTTGTCGTAGTAGTGGCGCAAATACTCGTTGAAATAATTATTCCATTCCGTTGGATTTTCTTCGTTTACTATTAGGTATACAGGGCATTCTGTATCAAGATATTGGCTTACACCTTGAGCTTGTAAATCTAGCAAAGCAAGGTCTCTCAAGCAAGTTACAGTAATAATTGGTAGTTTTTCAGTCATAATGTAATATAGTAGTATATTTAATTATAAATAATCTACAAGGAGATCATTCATGATTAATTTTATTAAGAACCTATTTGGTAGCAAACCAGTAGAAACAGTTTCAGAAGTACCGTATAAGGTGGAGACAAAATCATGGGAGGATACATCAGATATTGCTCTTGCTCAACGTCCAACACCTGTTGCTGAACAAGCTACGCAAGCAGTTGTTGAATCTATTGCTCCAGCTAAAAAAGCACCAGCTAAAAAAGTTGCAGCTAAAAAGCCCGCGGCCAAAAAGCCTCGTACTCCAAAAGCGGCAAAATAATATAAGGGCCTTGTGCCCTTATATTAAAACTTGCTTAGTTGCTCAGAGTAACGAGCCATATCCTCTTGAATTCGAACCTTACGGTCTTCATTTAAATTAGGATTTTCTTCTAGCTCTTCTCTAAGAGTTTCCAACCGATGTATTAGTTGTTCTCGAGATAGCTTTTGGCTTGATTGTACAGTTCCATGCTGGCGAGGTTTTTGCCCTTGCTTTCGCACATTATGTCGAACTGGTTTAGAAAAGTTATTGCCCATTCGTTTGTTTTTTGATTCCAATAAAAGTCGCTGTGTGCCCTCAGCTTTTGTTTCTTATAACCGTCTAGAAGAAGTTGGTTGTGGACAGGTGCGACAAGTTTGTCATGCTCCACGAGATAATCTTCACGAGATACTGAATAATGCATAGTAGGGCGCACACCACGCCAACTATCCACAACACGCTTAACACGATTGTCTGTCGGAAGGATATACTCCCCTTCACGAATCCAATGATGGTGAATATCGAGCACAATAGGAACGATATCGCTAATAGTAAGACAGTCATCTAGTCCCCAAGAGTTTTCTTCGTTTTCGATAGTGATGCAATTACGTGCTTCATTCGACAGTTTCTTATACGCATTGCGAATTCCTTCGGGTCCTTGTTTTCCTGATATATGTACATTGATTTTAAAGTCTTGGAATGTTTTTCCGTATCCCATGTACCGGGCCATGTCTGCATGATATTCAAATTCCTCTATACTTCGCCCAACAATGCCTTCGTTAATACTAGCAAGAACAACAAACTGGCCAGGATGCATAGAAAGACGAGTGCCGCTTTTGCGAGCACTATCACCAATAAGGCTAAAATTGCGTTCGAGATACTGAACCACATCGGCTCGTTGCCAGAAATAACTCCATGTTGGCTCAGTATAAGCAGGAAGGATATCACTGCTAAGGCGAACCATTCGTAAGTTTTCATCTTGTTCTCCTACACGGTCTACTAGTTTTTTAGTAGCGGTTAAGTTTTGGACCATTAGGTCCCATAGCCGTTGTTCAGCTACGTCTTTTGTCTGTCTATTTAACCAACTAATAGTAGTTGTGCCGGTGTTGTATTGTTTAGCATCGTCGTCTTTGTGGATGCCGTTAACTTGTCCAGGATTGTCAATCCATTTACATGCGAAGCCTATTTTACCCATTTTTGTCTCTTTCTGCTTCCATAACCCGCTGTCTTAGTTCGGATGTTGAAAAGCTATGCCTACGTTGATTAAAATAAAATTCCATAGGAATATCATATCCTGTGAAATCTTTGCCTTGATATTCTTCGCCTAAAATTCTTACATCAATTTTATAAGAAAGCAGTATGTCTCTAAGTTCTTTTTCAGTAGCGTACACTACAACTTCATCGACATACACACACGCTTTTAACTGTACATAACGTTCAAATACACCCTGTACGGGTTTATTTTTGTTAGCGCGGTCTAGTGTAGGATCTGTTTGAAGCCCTACAATTAGATATTCACATTGTTCTTTTGATTCTTTAAGCATCATAATATGCCCTGCATGAAACAAATCAAAAGTTGAACAAGTAAATCCAATTTTCATTACCAATGCCTTATGACGCCTGCGATTATAAAAAAGTTTGTGATAATGTATATTAACACAATTAGCGTTCTAACGCAAGCAATTCGGTCCGATTCCTCGTCCGAACTGCCTGATTTTTCGCCCAATGCCTTAGCCCAAAGACGCCACAATTGATTTAACCTTCGTAAACTGCCGAGTTAGCATTGTGTTCAAATACTTCTACCGAACGTAATTTAACACCTTGTCCGACTGGGTAACGACATTCAAAAGATTTTCCATTTGGTAAAGTATACGCTTTTCCTGCTTGGAAGGTTTCCAAAATGTCTTTCATTGTGTTGTATGCTACTTCACTAAACTTCTCACAGCCTACAGCTTCTACAACACGAATGTCGCATACGCCGCCTACATCATTAAGACCTAGTGATGCTAGAGCTTGGAACTTTTCTAAATGTGGATCGTCGTGAGCAATTACCAAAGTGTGATCGAACATGTATTCGCTCCACTCTTTAAATGCTTTGAGTCCACCAAAGTCCATGACCCAATTGCGATCATCTAGTGTTTCAGATTCAAAAATTAATTTGATTCCAATTGAGTATCCGTGTAGTAATGAGCAATGTGAATGAGTGCTACGCCACTGTCTAAAACAGCATGAAAGTCCGCGGTCGTTACCGTATGTTTTTGTTGAAATGTATTTTGCCATTGTTGTTTTTCCTTGTTAACAATGACACGCAGAGTTTATATTGCGGGATGAGCGTCTAAGTCCGCATATAGTAATAATATACTCTTCTACTTATCCTTGTCAACTGTATTGGTAACTATTTTTAAATCAGGCCGTCCGCCATTTTGAATTCTAAGTTCTTCCAGTTTCTTAGCCACGTCTTCAAAGTGATTGTCGGTATCTTTCATAATGGCCAACATAGTAACCATAGTTGAAAGGCTCCAGTGCCACCAGCTGATACAAGTCGCTGATAAAATAATTAGCCCTGTGTAAAAAATAATTTTCCATTCTGTACCGTAATGAAGGTACATGAATGCCGCTGTCGCGCAGAATACTGCCGGTGCGATCACCGAATAAATTCTCCAGCCCTTAATTTGTTTGTACAATTCTGATGTAATTGGTCCCATAGTATTAGCCCTTGAGCTAATATTTATAGGACACAATTAGGTTATTAACAACTGATATTATTGACGAGCAATAGCACCAAATGGTAGCCAAGCGCCGGGAGCACCTGCTTCAATACAAACCCATCCAACAAAATTATCTTGTGTTGGATTTGAATTCCAAACAATATCGCCTTTATTAAACTCGCCAGCTGTTGGTTTGTCTGTACCTGTGGCAAATTTCTTATTGGCAAATTTAATATTACCTTTAACAGATAAGTCAACACCTTCTTCTGGTGTGTTAACACCTACAGTTAATGGTCCAAATACTTTGACTGGTCTGCGGGTATTTTGTTTATTACCAATAGCAATTTCTTGACTGTCTGCGTAATAAGTTTCATCGCCTGCTACCTTGAATGACAATTTACTTTGAGCAGATAATTGACTGTTTGTAATAGTAAATTCTTCAGCATCATTAAACAGGATTGTTTTAGCATTAATCACAGCACGACTGGCATTAATACGTGTCATGAATGTTGCTTCACCGTCCACTGTTAAATCTTCCAGTGTGCCTAATTTAGATAAGTTCGATTTAGTAACAGATGAACCTAATGCTATCTGTGATAAAACAGGAACACCGTCAACGTGATAGCTACGGTCAGCGGCCAAATCAAATGATTCGGTAGTCCACAATCTATCTGGTTCAGCTCGCATGATCAACTGACGCATACTGCCAGTACCTGTCCAAACTAATCCTTGGCCATAAATACCTCTCTCACGAGATGTTTTAAATTCTAATGGTTGATATCTATCAATTCTATTATCAGCTACAATTGTCTCGACATGTAATGTACCGTAAATTCTAACGTCAGCGTTGTGTGTAGATTCATTGCCAAAGATAACTTGTCCGTTGTTCTTTAGTGTAATTCGTGCTGTGTTATCCGTAATAATTTCTAAGTCGTGACTGGTATAAGTTCCGAACTGTCCAACACCGTCACGCGATGCGCCAGCAATAATTTCCACATTGTTTTCAGAAACACTTAAAGTTCCGTTTGGGCTTTCAGTATTAATGCCTAATCGACCAAAAGCAGAATTAAAATAAGCGAATTCGGCGAGTGCGGTATCGCCAGACACTGACAGAGTTTTTAATGTGCCAACTTGTTTTAAACTACTTTTTGTAATTTGCGACCCAAGTGTATCTCGACTGAGCACCTCGGCATTATCAATTTTATATGACTTGCTTGGTTCTAAATCAATGTCGCTGTTAGCCCACAGCCTGTTACCAGAACGATATGCTAGTTGAACATTACCATGACCCCATGACCAGTTAAGTCCTTTACCTAGTAAGTCAGCTTCATCACTAACTACCCAATTACCAAAGTCTGCGTCAGATTGAACTGCCGCTACGGGTGCGTTATTAACAATTAGATTGTCAACAGTTAGGGTGCCGGTTACAGTTAGATTACCCTCTAGGGTTTCTAGGGCTAGTTTTTTGATAACGACTTTGTCGTCTTGAATGTTAAAAATTTGGCTCATAATAGGGTCTCTTATCCAGTATTTATCTTAGACTAAGCCTAACTACAAGTCAAAAAAAAGCGGCCTATTAAGCCGCTTTTTAATTTATACTACTTTAAGTAAGATAATATCTTCGTTAATTCGTCCATTCATCATAGTGTCTGTAGCGTTGATATCGTCTAGAAACTTACGTAGCTGTACCTTACCGGCCGCTTTAAACTCTTTGAGCTTTTCTTCAGGCTTACGAATAGTCTTTTGTACGCTCTTAAACTCGTCAAAGTTTGTAATCGTAGTGCCTTTTACGCCTAAAGTGTTAAACTCTTTAGCAACATACTTGCCAAGTTTACGTGTTTTAGTGTTAAAGATCCACAGTTCTCCAGTGCCAATAATGTCAGCAGGATTAATACTTACAAGTTTCAAAGGCTCGTTAGTCTTCATATACTTGAGTTTAGCAACAATCTTCTCCGCAGGAACAGCTTTTTTAGCACGTGGCGCACGATTAACTTTGGCTTCTTGTGCCAACATGTCACACGCACTCATAATCTCTTGATAGAACGCAATCAAGTTCTTAATTTGCTTTTTGCTACGGTGGCTATAACCCTCTTTAAGCTGTTCATCTGCCTTGCCGCTAGCCAACTCTTCAAGCTCTGCTAAATCCCTGCTGTAGAGGGTTTTAATGATTCTAGCATGTGCAGCTTTGACTTCTTTACCTTTGAGCAAGTTAAGCATCTTAAACGCTTTGGGATCAAAGTTTTCAGGATCTACTTGAAAGCCTTCAATAGCATCTTCAATTTCTTCAGTCATTCGTAGTGCGGCTTCTTTAACACGCTCTTGAATAGAAGGCGTATACACCGCAGGCTTTGCAGCTTCCAATGCCTTAGCTTCAACTTCGTCAATGTCATCCTTACCAGCAGAAATAACTTTAACAATTTCAGCTCGCAACCATACGGCCGAGTCACGTCCTTGATTAAAATCAGCACGTTGAGGAGTCATACCACGATTCAAACAGCAGGCAACTGCGCCCATTGTTGTACCAACACGAGCATCTCTAACTTTTTTGAACGCTGTAATGTCTGCTTTGGTACAGCCAACAGTTTCCATCCATTTTGCTACCGCAGGTTTGTAAGTTTTAATGTCGCTTTCCAAACGGTAATAGTCCATAGCACGTTTGAAGAAACGATGGAATGTGTCTGCGTCCCAAGTTTCACAACCTTCCCAAACTGGGCTATGATCCTTAACCGCACGAGTACGGTGCGCAGTTACTTGTGCTTTGGTAATACGAGATTTTTTTGCTGGTGCTTTAGTAGCCATTTCTGCTCCTGTTTATTAAACAATATACATATTATAGCACCAGCCGGTGCTTATGTCAAGTTCTTGCATTCGGTGTATAATTCAATCATTTCGGGAAATGTAGCCAAAAAGTTTGTATTTCTACGCTTATCGTGCTCATCAAAAAACAAAGCAAAATCTTTCATATAAGTTTTTTCTCTATCTTCTTCGAGCAAATATTGAATCCTATCTAATTTGTCAGCTTCCCATCCCTGGAATCCAATCCCACTACAATGGTTGTCTCTCATAAATTTAACTTGTTTAATCAATTGTTCTTTATATGACATTGGCAATATTCTAACACTCATCCATTTTGGGTTATCCAAATATGGAATATCTAAACTAATTGAACGATCCGCATTATGATGTTTCAATTTCATAATCAATACATCTTTTAAAAATTCCATGTAAGATGTAATTGACAAAGCATTATATGTTGACATGATACTAAAATTTGCTGTAGGTACTGCTTCTAAAAATTTATGACAATTATCAAGCCATATATCGTAATCCATACCGTGTCTGATATACTCTGCTTTAGCACCGTATGCTTCGGCACTGGTGAACAGTGTAAACTTTTTGACACAGTTATTATCTTGAATTATTTTAATTTTTTCGATAAATTTATCAAATAGTTTATCGGGCAATACACAATTACTGTTGATAGCAAGTTCTAATTTAGGGTTTGGATTTTCAATAATGTAGTCTAATACTTTAAAAGTATCTTTACTCATTAACGGTTCGCCACCTGTAATACGGAAAGTATGCAACGTATTATAAATGTCAGGCCACCACTTCCAGAATGCTTCAACATATGGGTTGTATTCCTTAACCGGAATTGGCATTTTGTCTTGATGCTTAGTGTGCTCTAAATTATTATATTGAAGGGTAGTTGGGTATCCGCCAAACTTTTCAATTTCTTCCATCCATTTACTTGAAATATGAGGGCTACAATACGAGCATTTAAAATTACACGCATGACTAAAACTAACTTCTAAGTAAGTCGGTTTGATGTTTTGTTCCCAGCCAGCATACATTACATTAAAGTATTGAGCCCTACCTGCCCAATCATCAGTGCTTTTGTAAATTCTATCACTATATACTTCTGCGTCTACAGGAGCATTGTCTTCAACGTTCCAACAAAAATGGCATTCTTCCGGCCTACTGCCGGTCATCATCATCTTACGTTGTTCTTTTTTAAACTTAGTATTATGAAGCGCACTTGGATCTTCTTGTATTTCTTCTAAAGGAATCTTATGAGTATTAGGATGATGGCAACTATGCGTATGGCCGTTTTGTAAATGCAAAGTGACTTGGAGCCACTTTGCTAGACACATCCCAGGCCCTGTTCGATCTAATATCGTTTTAGCTTCTTTGAGCCATATTGTTTTATCAGTCATCGTGTACTTATGTCCACAAGCTCTGTCTAATTTTAATAAGACGAATCATCATAGCTTCATCTTCTGCCTCGTAAGCCGCTTCGATTTTTTGAAGTAACTTGTGAGCTTTATCGCTGGCCTTTTTAATTACCGGATCTTTATCACTGCTAAAACTTAAACGTCCGCCATTAGCAATGCGACTTGCTTCACATGCCGCTGTCCAGCCACTTGCTTCATATGCGTCAGGACGATTACGATAGGTAACAGTCCACCAAGTATATAGCTCTATAATTTCTTTAGCACTCTTAGCTTGGTAAGTTGATTCTGCTTTGTGCTTTTCGCCGTCTTCTAAAAACTCTTCGTTAGTTAGTGTTTCAGCCCACCGTAAGTACTCTAGTCCAGCTTCTGGACAGCGCCAAGTACGCCAACGTAACCACCCCTTGCGCCACCATGGAGTTTCAAATTTAGTCTTAGCGTCATCGCTCCAAATACAGTGATGCCACGCTTGTTCTATTTCCACAAAGTCCACAAGCTCATTGAACATACAAGGAAGAAAGCGATTGCCAACGTCACTCCAGTTACCCGGTTGTATGTCTCGAGGATGGGCTGTAAGAGCATGGCTGTGACTAACCCAGCGATTGTTAATATAATAGCGTATGTCATTTAGTTTGTCCGGAACATAATAAACAAATTTTTGAAGGTGGTCCAGCCCTTCTTCAGCAATCCACCAACGAACAGGATGTGCGGCTTTAGCCTTGTCTTCCCATTCGTGCCATTCTTCGCTAGTGCCGCACTTGAGTTTGGGCGTACCGCGAAGCCAGTCGGCAAATTTTCCAATAGTCCAATAATGACTGCGCATTTTTATTCCTTAATTATTTTCGTTCGCCAAACAACTGTAACAAGTTTAAGAACAAGTTGATAAAGTCCATATACAGCGTCAACGCACCTGTTACTTCCACAGCTGGGCTAGTGTCAACACTGACAGCTTCACGAATCTGTTGTGTGTCATACGCAGTTAAGCCAAGGAAGATAATGATTGCTAACGCACTAATTACCATCTGTAATACTGTTGAGCCAATAAAGATATTAACAATGCTGGCAATGATGATGGCAATTAAACCAACAAACATCATTTGACCCATCGAGCTTAGATCTTTTTTGGTAAAATAACCATACACACTCATTACACTAAACAAGATTGCCGCTCCCATGAACGCACTAACAATACTGCCCATATTGAACACAGCAAATATCATAGAAAAACTCAAGCCCATGAGTGCCGCAAATCCATGTAGGCATAACTGTGCTACACCTTTACTAGGGTTATTACCCAACACATAACTGACACCAAAAATGGCCGCCAGCGGAGCAAAAATCACAATCCACTTTAGTACACCTGTAAAAAAGAATTGTATCAACTCTGGACTAGTACCTACAAAGTAACTGACAAACATTGACACAACTACAGCCAGGCTCATATGTCCATAAACACGACCCATTGCTGAATTAATTTCACTAGCACTGCGGTAACTCAGTACACCGCCACCTGTATAATTTGAACCAAACATATCATTCTCCTTTTTAAACAAACGGTTTGAGATCGGGCGATACCCAGCCCACGGGTTTTAACACTTTACCATCTTCACGTTTACGCACTTTACCATCTTCACCAATTTTAGCAAAGTTTGTACTCATTACTTCTTTCCAAGCACCCTCGGCATCACTGCCCATGCTATGAATAGCGCCAATAGTAACCACTAGGATGTCAATAAGTGCATCGAGTGTTTCTACTTGGTCGTGGGCTCTAATGGCATCAGCAAGTTCATTTGCTTCTTCTTCAATCAATGTAACGTACAAATTAAATTGATCTTCATCAAACTCACCACCGACTGTTTGGTCGCAGGCTTTCATAAATTTTGCTTGATCGCGAAACGGATTCGTCATATATTAATTCCTTTAAATTCTGTTGTTCTATCGTTAGCCGGTTCTGTTATATCTTCATCTTCTTTACACGGAATAGGTTTGCCGTTTCGATTGAGCAATACGGTACCCCATCGGTATCCGTCTTCGTCAAATTCAACAAAAACATTTCCGTAAGCACAGAATGTTCTAGTATGTGTCGTGCGTGGAGTGTGTTTATTAACCAGGGTTAATATTAAGGTAATACCCACTACCCATAGTATAAAAATGTAACGAATAACCGGGCTCACATTAATGTTTCCAAATTAAATTTTCTCTCCTGCCACAAAGCCACGAAAGCCTTTGAAACGTGGAAAGCGCAAACTATACGTGCTGTCTTGATTTTGTGTTACGGCGTCAGCACGAACCTCAACAATATTTCCGATAAGAGTATCACGACCGCTCCAGTAAGTATCACGATTACTATCGGTAAAGCCACTTCCAACATTGACTCTGATTTGTCGTCCATCATCTTCTCCTTCGCACACTAGCGCACCAAGTTTACCTACATTTTTACCTGTACCTTCTTCTACTGCTACCACTGCTAGACTAACTTCGATGAATGGTTTTAACTTCAACCATGCTACACTACGTTTACATTCATATTTGGCACTGGGTTCTTTAATCATAATACCTTCGTACCCGCCAGCCACTGCCTTGGCATTAATCTCTTTAAAACGTTTTTGACCTTCTTCTGTATCCAAATCAACAAGCTCATTGGACAATGCTGTTACGTTAGGCAACAGTTCTTTATTTTGTTCTACCCAAAAGCTAACCATACTGCTACGGGTAGTTTGATCTTTGTCGTAACTACCTTTTTCAAAGTCTTCCAAAGGCAATACATCGAACAAGTTAAGAACAGCATCACCCGCTTCAACATTGTCTTTGCGGTGTACTTGCTTCATCAAGTCTTGGAAACTGCTGGACATGATTTCACCGTCCAATACAATGTCCATACTTTTGCTAGAACCTTTTTGTTTAACAACATTACTAATCTGTTCTTTGATGTGCGGAAAGTTAGCCAGCTCTTTACCATTACGACTAAACATGTCCACACGTCCATCGGCGTAGGCAATAGTGATAACACGCACACCGTCAAGTTTAACTTCAATAAGTTTTTTGCCTGCGACTTTTGATTCGTGATTAGCACTGTCGTGAGCCAGTTGGCAACTAAAAACTGGAATTATGTATTGGGGAAATTTCTTCTCTACGACTTTATTTACTGTGTTTTCACTAAAGCCAGCTCGCATGTCTTTGATAAGGATTCGACGATACCAACCATTCCACTGACTCTTAGTGGCTGATTTCATCATAGCGTCAATCATATCCCTCGCTGTATTACCGGTGACGTTGCGAGTAGTAAAGCCAGTAAGAGCGAGAGTAAAACTATCCCAAGGTAGCCCAGGACCATCTTCATCTTTTTTCTCCGGGATTTGTTTAAGTCCAAACGTAATCATTGCGTTGTAAGCTAAATTTAATCCTTCAAAGAATTCACTATTACCTGCTTCAGCTTGCGCCAAAATAATAGCCTCTTTATCCAAACGGCTATTGTGATCTTCTAAAGTTGAAATTACATACTGGCAAGGATCGCTCATTTTTAGACCTTTTTAATTAACTGTTTAAGTGTTAATTATACAGTCTATATATCAGTATGTCAAGTGATTTGTTGTCTTAAATGGTTTACCTGCGTAAGCATATTCTAGTTGGCTCATTATTTTACGCTTCATTTGGATAACTTTTGGATGTGTGTGATCGTACTCAAATGCCTTCATAAAGCGTCCCCAACCGTTTGGACGAACACGTTTTGGCAAAGGGCTGTCTAAATAGTCTTTGATAGCTTTGGTATCAAATCCAAATTTATCAATCATGTCTTGTGCTAGATTAAATGAGTGTGCGCCCATTTCATCACGGTGCCCGTAGTACTCTTGCTCGCGCCGATCTTTGGCATAATAAGCTGTGCTTTCAAATCCAGGAATATCTTTAAAGTTTCTAGCACGATATTGGCGAGTGTGAATAATTTCGTGTAATATAGTATCGGCAAATAAATGACACATACGTTCCCAACGATACAAACTAGTTTTCATAGTATTGGCACTTGTTGGAAATGCTAGCTCTACTTCAATAAATCGTTTATTTCCTGCGCTATCGAGGTAGCTGTGATAAGCACCCCCTATCCAAACTTCGCCTGGTTTAACAGGTTTGTATCTACTGCTGGTTACTTTAACAGGAAGATGGGCTTTAATATGCTTACTTATTGTACTGGTAATTTCGCCTATGGATAGCCGTTTATCAACTATTTCTGATTTTAGCTGATAAAGCATAGAGTACAAGGTACTGCGATCCAATGCGGACCAATTAAAGGCTGAACGGGCCATAGCACACTCCTATCATTAGTATTTATAGTGTACTACGGCTTTTCAAAAAACCCGTGTTTTACGGGCGTTTTTCTATAACTTTGTCAGCCAGTCCGTATTCTACCGCTTCTTTAGCACTCAAAAACGTATCAAATTTCATAGCTTCATATAGCTGTTCATACGTTTTTCCAGCGGTATTATGCTTGACATATAGCTCAGTTAGGCGTTCGTTAATACGCTTAGATTCTTCAAAACTACGTCTTGCGTCTTCAAATTCCAGTTCCTGTACGTGTACTGTGCCGCGGGTTCCTGGAGTTCCTGAACTAACACGATGAATCATAGTCCGGGCTTCGGGCAGTACAAAACGCTTTCCAGCGGCGCCGGCTTGAGCAAGGAATGAACCCATACTACAGGCTTGTCCCATAACGTATGTGGCGACGTCGGGTCTAATAAACTGCATGGTATCGTAAATAGCAAGGCCAGCAGTAACGGAGCCCCCAGGGCTATTAATAAACAAGTTAATGTCTTCATTACCCTGACTCTCTAAAAAGAGCAACTGAGCAACTAGCAAGCTCGATGTATGCTCGTTAACATCCGTGTCCAACATAATTACACGGTCTTTGAGCAGACGACTATAAATGTCATATGCTCTTTCGCCCTTGGGCTCACTTTCAATTACCATTGGTACCAAATTAGGCATATTCTTTTCCTTTAATTTTATCCATTAATTCTCGACGCTCTGCGCTAACATAACGCTGTGCGTGATGTAACATCTGTATAGCATGATCCATGCTTACAAATTTAACTAATTTTTCACCGCTACGTAATTGACGCAATTCTTCTGCGTCCTGTAATGCTACTAGTTCCATGGCTTCGTAATCACGAGCCATTTCCATAAGTTCGATTTCGTTATACATTGCCTATTGTCCCATTTAATTTTCTTGCTAAGACACTGGCATATTTAATTTCTTGTTCTTTGTTTTCAAAATCGCCATTAACGTACAACCTCACATCGTGAGTAAAGTCATCGGTTTCTAGATAAACTCTTTGATCAGTACTGACACCAACTGTCCACAGTTCAGTCTTCATCTTGTTCCTCATTTAGCTGATCTCTAAAAAACTCAAGTTGATTAATCAAATTCTGTACGCCTGGACGGTTCATAGTGAGTGTGGTATACCCCATTGTAAATGCCAAACGATTGTCATCTGTAAGACCAAACGTGTAATATGTTTTGGATTCTTTCTTTGGTGCTGGAGGTTCAACGTAAGGAGTCTTAACTTCTGGAAAGGGAATCACGTTACTATAGTCACGCTTTTTAAACCAATCAAATATCATTCAGTGCCTCTCTACATTCTATCAACAAATCTCTTACTGCAAGATGATTGGCGAGTTCAGGATTAAACAATCCACCCATTGCTAGGTAAGCTGTAATCCTGTCTGAAAGTTCTTTAATTTGTTCATTCATACCTGTTCATCGTAAACACAGGGTCGAAAGAACGGAGTAGATCCCATCATTCTATCAAACTCCAGTCCTGTCAATCTCAGTGAGTCAATAGCACCACGGTGCCGTTCAATCCTCACTGTGCCGTCAATCTCTGTGCCATAGAACCAGTTGTCTGTGGCACCACCCTCAATCTGTTGTTCAAAATATTGTTTCATTCTTCAACTCCGAAATGTTGTTTGATAAATTCGTGTAATTCTAAATTGCCTGTAAAATCGTATTGATGACGATGGAAAGATTCTGCCATGTTAGCACATTCCCTAATCGTCAACTCAACCAAGTCATACAATGCTCTACGATCAGTTTCAAACATTCCAGTGTTGGCATCATACTTTAAGTCTGGGATAGACTTGATAAGTTCATTTGCTCGTTCGTTCATTCTTCAACTCCGAAATGTTGTTTAATCTCCGCCATACATTGTGTGCCACCATTCAACCAAGTATCAACTGATTCGGGAACAGGGTCACTGATAACTTGCTCGCAACATCCTAAACATTCTCGAACAATCAACAGGGCGAACTTTTCTTTACTGAAGACGAGTTCCCCATCCGATTCCACAAGACTCTGTGCGGCAAACTTTTCTAACATTGGTATCTTTTTCATAGTCCTACTTGCTTTCCAAATAAACAATAAACCTCAAACCATTTAGTTGGAGGGTTCTCAAGGAAGTAAGGATTCACACGGAATGTGATTTCCCAGTCTCTTGACCACTGAAAATGGCGCACACCAAATCTGATGTTGAACCAAAGATTACTCATTTGGTAACTTCTACACAAGTATACTTCATGACTTTGGTAGTAGACTGTGCCATCTTTTTAGCATCATCACCAGCAGCACGACACTCTTGTTGAGTTCGGAAACCAGGTACCTGAGCCAGGGCCATAGAATCCGTATTACTCAATGCCCCGGCGTGTGCAAATAGTATTAGAGTCCAGAGCATATTACTTGTTCATCATCAATGCGTTGAAGTTACTTGGAACAACAATGGTCTGCACTCGGCCGTTCTTAATACCTTCGGAGATGTTCAACATAGCCTGTGCTTGCATGAACGCAATTGAACTACCACTGTTGTTAGCCAATGCTGCCATACGACGGCTTTCAGCTTCAGCAGTCTTAACTTCAACTTCTTTTTGTTTCAATTCGTTTTTACTACGGACCAATGCGTTTGCACTTTCAACTACAGTGTCAGCCGGCACAACATTACGAATCAACACTTGGCTAATCATAATAGTGCCGTCCAACTTTTCTTCTGCCAAGTTACGTACAATCTCGTCTTGGATGAACTTTTCCATTTCACCGCGGCTGTCTGCCATGTCCAATGCATCGTACTTACGTGCAGCCTTGTAGATAGCATTGCGAGCATTTTGCACAATGTAATTGTACATCACATACGTGTCACCCTTGAAGTCAGCGTGAAAAGCCTTGTTTTTTGTAGCGTACAGTTCTGACACTTGTTGTGGGTTGATGTTGTAAACAACTACAGCATCAAAGTCTTTCATGGTAGAGTTGTCTTTAGCTACTGGAGTCATGTTCTCTAATGTAACATTGACATCCTTGATAGGAAATGTCAACACATCGCCAATCAATACCTGATTGAATGAGCCAGGCAATAATTCACCACTTTGAACTTGCTTGTCAAAGCCAACGCGAACACCAACTTCACCAGTTTCGATACGGGTACAACCTGTAGCAAGAATTGCGGCGGCGAGAATAGAGAGAGTAAAAATACGTTTCATTTTAAATAATACCTTGTGAAAAAAGAAAAAAGCAAACAGCAAAACCCAAAGCAAAATACAGTGGGCGAAGATAACGATCATTAACCATATACATCCTTAAAAAACAATTACGAATACAGTCAGTACCACTAGTGTAAGTACTGCGACAAGTATACTATAACCTAGTAATTTTGTCAATGCCCATTTGTCCTTTCCAGACAAATCTCTGTAACCTTTAATACCAAAATAACAAACACCAAATACAACTAAAAATGCTAATATAATTTTAATCATTTTGGCATCTCGTAAGTTTGAGCAAAGATGTCTTTCTTTACAACACCGTAATCGTTTTCACCGTGTCGTACAATAACATCTTCATTAGGATTGTAGTGTAACTTCTCACCCCAGCTGGTATCGACTGTTCCTGAGTGATCTGCTAACTTAGCAATCTTTATGATTTTTTTAGGTGTACAAATACCGTTACCCAAATCGTCTTTGAGTTCATTAAACTTTTCAGGACTAATTGGATATTGCTCGCTTTTTGGCCCAGTCATAATATAAAACCCTTTTGGGTAATTAACTGGTCCTTCAAGGGTATTAATAGTTCCAGGCTCAGACGCAACTTCGTATTTTTCTTTGGCAGGACGTTTGTAGGTTTTGAATCCACCGTCCTTAAACCATTCGTCAGTAATGCCTTTGCCTAACGATTCTACGATGTTAATGTACTCTCTAATCATTGTGCGTCCAATTCTTTAAATGCTTCTGGAGCACGTTTTGCGGCCAGTTCATTAATCTTTTGTTGATCTTTAGCCTTCTTCAAAATGTTAGCATCACCTGTAGGAAGTGCTACAAGAACATACGCACGATAACGTCCGCCATCAGCAATGATTTTTCTATCAGCTACTTCGACACCTGTAATGTCGACTTCTTTACAAGCAGTACGAATAACCAACTCACTCAACTCTGAGCTAACATCGGCAGTATCTGCTTTATAAATTTTAGTACGTTGGCTAACAGTACCACCAGCAGTCATACAAATTTTACCGTATGCTTCTGCTTTGGCTTTGTGTACAGCCATTGAGTAGTCACCACTTGAGCTAGTACCTGCGGAATAAACAGCTGACGAGCTAGTAGGAAGTTTAACCATCCAGTCCGGTGCTTTGTCAATTGTACGTTCAACGCTTTTAGTTTGAATAGCACGTTCTTGTTCAGCACGTTTTCCGTACGGGTCAGTAGTACCACAAGCGGCTAATGCGGCTACGATTGGTAGTAGAAATAAAGTCTTTTTCATTTTAAGTCCTTAGTTGGATTTGATTTTAGAAGCAGTCCAGTCAGTTCCAGACTTGATATCTTCACCAAGTCCTTTTACTAAACCAGCTGATGTACTACAAGCGGCTATGTTACTAGCCAAAATAAGTGCTACGAAAATTCTCATTTTGCCAACTCCTGACTGTGTGTTTTAACTGTATCAATACCTTTATCAAAAATGCGAGCAATGCCGGAAACTCCAACAGTTGCTACAACCATTCCCAAAACAAACGCAATTAAATAGCCTTTCATATCTGCCTCTCTGTGTGTTAATGTAAGTTAATTATACAATCAAACTGTTATTCAGTCAAGTCAAAACTTGTCCACGAATGTCCAAAGTTCATTATTGTTCAAACAAATAACTCCTGAAATTGGATTGGCAACACCATCGGCATGATGTCCTTTGAACATACGGCATTTGGATACCTTGCCAATTTTGAAATACATTGGATTTTTTTGATCCAATCCAAATTCTGTTTCTTTACCTTCGTAGCCTAATACAAGTGGCTTTGGCTCTTTTGATTTACAAACCATTTTGGATTCGGATTTAAACTTGCCCGGCAATTGGACTAGCAAGTCGCTAGTACCCTGCCGTATTGCCATTTGGCAAAGTACCTCAGTTTGATAAAATCCAGTTTGTGTCCAATCTACATTATGCCATTCGTCGTTTACTTTGATACGAAATTTAACTTGGCAAGAATTTTCAGATTTATTTTTAACTAAATCGACAACTGCGCCAACTGTACGCTGGCTAGTCATTTGGCTAGTCAATTCTAATCGGCAGTCGTCTGCCAAAGCAGGTTGTGCCAAAAGTATCAGTATAGGTAACAGTTTCTTCATAGTCGTAGTATAGCACCACAACTATAAAATGTCAACGATACTGGTCGTCTAGATTTACGTTAGTCAATCCAGCAATCATTTGGAACTTATCCCAAGCGGCTTTTGCGGCTGGATTAGTTTCGAGCTCACTGCTAGGTAGCACCGCTTCTAGCCAAATTTCAGGACGTCGACTAGGATGTGCGCCAAACTTACGTGGTTGGTGTAGTCGACCAGTTTCCCAAAGTTCGATACTAACACTACGGAACTGATCCTCATCATCATAGCCAGCCCACTCTGGATTGCTATGACTAAAAAATCCATTCAAGTAGGCATTTTCAGTGCCACCACCGTAGCCAATCCAAATTCCTTGCCATTGATCAGCATCTCGCGGATCAAAATCTGTGCGAGTGATAAGTACCAAAACATCATCGATGTCTACTACGCCGTCTACAATGTCTCGAACGCAACGGCTATAACTTAGTCCAATTTTCATTTTATTCTTTCAAATAGTAAGGGTAACTTGTTTAACACTGTCCCATCGAAAACTCTTCCAGTGTTGTGATTCTAAATCGTAAACTGGACATATATCTTCGTTGACTTTCTTTTCCTTTTTTGGAACTGGAAAATCTATTGGATTATCTGTGTTAGTTACGTGTATCGGTTCTTCAACAAATGGAACAAGCGATGGACTAGTAGTACACTCCATCACTCGTTCACTACCATCTTTTTTGGTAAAGGTAATAGTTACGGGCCCGTATGCTAGATGGCTTTTAAGCCATTTTTTAAATAGCTTAAAGTCTTTTTCACTTAGAGTTGTCATTACTCAATTCCATTTCTTGAACACGTTGACGTAAGCGGATAACTTCTTGCTCTAATGTTTCAATATGAGCTGCAACCTTATCCATAAATTCAGCAGTATTCATGCCAGTGGTTCTCAGCATTTCAACAACTGTGGGGCGTTTTTCTTCTGTCATTTAAATCTCCAAAATTTTAGTAGGATCCCAGCCTGTGTTTTCGCTGTATCCGTCGTTTTCATAACCACGTGGGTTACATACAATCCTAGTCTCACCAATCATGTAATCAAACGGATGATGGGTGTGACCATGTGTCCACAGTTTAATCTGTGGGTGATCCAAAATGAACTCACTCAAGTCACTGTGGTAACCACCGTTCATCAAAGTTTCATGTGCGTAAATTGGATTTACACTTTGGAAACTTGGACTGTGATGTCCAACTACAACAAACTTCTTATCATGCTGTTCTGCTAGCACCGTTCTAAAGTATTGCAAAGTTCTAGCGTGACGACTAACAACATCTCGAGCACTCATACACGCATAGTTTCTATAGTCGTTACGAATGATACGGAAGTCGTTCATCATACCTTCAATGGCATGCATCGTCAAAGGGTCGCCCTTGTTCATGTCAGTCCACAATGTAGCACCGATGAATGTTACATCATCAATAACTTTAGTGTCGCACTCTAAGAAGTGGACGTTAGGATACTTAGAGCACTCGTCACGCAGGTAATCAATACCAGCGTAAAACTTTCCATTGTAAAACTCATGGTTGCCGGCAATGTAGATAACATCCTTGAACTGAAACGAGCAACGCTTTAAGAAATCACGAAAGCGAGCAACCCGTTGCATTTTACGGCTAAGGTCTGCCAATGCGCCATTGCTGTAAGGATTAAAGTCAGCGGCATGATGGTCGTGGAGATCTTGGGCAATCATAATATCGCCACCTAAAATCAATACATCGGCACCTTCGTTATTGTTAATAAAACAATCCGAAAATTCCAAATGTAAATCACTGACCAACTTTATCTTCATTGCTTTCTTCTTTCTCAAATGGCCAAGGTTTTCCCTGACTTTCTAATTTCCACTTTTGAGCATCTTCTTTAGTAAGATTTCCCATTTCGTATTCTTCAATAGCAAAGCGCAATGCTTCTTCAACAAGTTCGTTAAAGGTCATATCACGCTCGTGCGCTAGTTTCATGTATTGTAACAGGTCTTCGTCCGAAAAGTCAACCGGTATTTGTACACGGGTATCATATTCTTCGCCTGCCCGAATAGCCAGTGCTTTTTGGATAAAGTCATCTACTACATCCAAATCAACATAGTCTACTTCGTCCCACGCTTCATTCAAATTAACACCACGTTCCAATGCTTCTTTTTCATGCTTCTTTTGATTCTTTGGATTAATCATTCGATAAGCACGGTCATTGGTATAATCGCACATGCTAACTTCGTAGACCTTTTGAGTTTTAGTACTGAACACAATACTAAAACTATACCCACCCTTGCCGTGAACACCATTCCATGAATCCAGTGTGTAGGCATTTGGGCCGTAACAACTCCAACCATAATCACCACCTTCGGTAATTTTATAGTCAACCAATTCCATCCATTCTTTCATTGTAATCATTGCTCGTTTCCTTCCTTGAGTAATTTTTTCATTTCCCATTCTTCATCCGCTTGCTTACGTGCTAGTTCACGTGCTTCTTCACAAGGTGTACAATAAGTGTGTACCCATCCGCCGCCCCGGCGTTCACCAATGTTACCACAGCTTTCGCAAGTAACTCCAGTCATGCTTTCTGCTAATGACACCATACCGCTGATATAATCGTCTCCGCCAGTGTAGTAAAACCGTAGTGTACCAAACTTTTCTTTAACTTGGTCCAACGTTACTTGCGGAATAAGTTCAGGCACTTCTCTAAAACCGTTAGCAAGAATTTCTTCTAGACGTTTTTCTTTGTATTCTTGATTAGTAACAGTTTCCATGCTTTTTTCAAACAGGTCAAAAATGCCTTCTCGACATTGTGCGACCATAGCATTATGATCAATAGCCCAGTTACGCTGTTTCTCTTTCCAATCAATGTGATGCTGAATATTACCCATAAGCTGATCTAGGATATTATACCAACCATCGCCACAATCGAAGCCCCAACACATAGCAGTTTCCTGCATGTTCTTAGTGCGGTTAACCATCATCTTTGGATACTTCTCACACAACAACTTATCTAGTTCTAGTTTCATTTTATCTCATCCGATGTTTCTGGAAAATGACTAATAATCAAATCCAGTGCTGCAATAGTTTGAATGTTAAGTCCTACATCTTCTGGATGTAGCCAATAGCCGGTAGGGTTAGCATCTGATTTTGGATTCTTCTTCCACTGCTTGATTTCTTTCTTGAGATACGCACGATAGTCTTTTAAATTAAGACTAGTAATACGATCTGCAGTTTCGCCGTCAATCCATTGATACTTCTTATGTTTCTCTTTAGTCATACGCTACTCCTGGCATTTGTTTCTTACCTTCCCAATGATCTCGAGTTACGCATAGTCCTTTATGTTTTACACGCATGGGATTATCTAAGTTAGGCAATTGTGCCTTTACTGCTTCACATGCTCGTTTAGATTCAAAGCCGATAGTTTCTTTATTCATAAAGTCTCCAGCTGGACTATGCATAGCAATAATCAAAATCCACGAATGAGTCATTGTGCGGCCTTTACATAATGTAGTCTAGTCACATCATTTTGATGTTTCCAGTGTTTGTTACAATCTTTAACTTTGGCTTTAACTATAACAGCAGGCCCCAAATTAAGATGCGTTTTATTCATCCAGGATACCATCCTATTGTTAATTATAGCATCTATATTGTAACCTTCAAAGTTTTTTGACTTAACTGAGGAAATTATTTCAGCATCTAAATCTTTGAGAGTAGAACCAATTTCTGCCAATGCGCCTTCTTCAACTTGTTGTGCCGCTCGCTTAACTTTAGTCTGGGCAATATCTCTAACATACACGCTGGGCAAACATGCCACATAACCAAATTGGTTTGCTTTGACGGTTTCGCCGCTTAGTATTGTGTTTATATTGGTTTGAAAATCGTTTTCACCTTCAATGGCGCTAAACATAAATTTTCGAAAATGTCGTTTAATTTCTTCTGAAAGGAGAATGTCTTCTGGCAAGACTTTAAGAGGCATAGGAGCTTCTTTTGGATCAGCTGTCCAGTTGCCAGGATTTACTGTACACAGCATCATCATTTTGTTTGTATGATTGGTGTACATGTAAGTATTGTCGTCGGCAAATACACTTGCACTTTCTTTAATGTAGTTACCGTTAATTCGTTGCGCCGCACAAGCTAGCTCTAGAACTTGTTGGGTGGGGTACTCTTTCATGTTACGCTCTGTGTGGGTTAATATACTTTGTATTTTACATGAAGATGAAGTCAGTGTCAACTTTCATTAGGCGCACATAAATCTTTTTGGCAAGTCGTCTTAACAACGGACTTATGGGTTTTTCAAAATGGCTAACATAAGCATTAAGATTTGGGCTGACAAATTCCTCTTTGACCTTAAGTCTAGCCAATGTTGTGAATTTGGGCATATAACGTAATGCTCGATATTTACCAACGGTTCGGCAAAGTTCAATGGCTATGCTCAATGCGTAAGCATCTAGTTCGTCCGGGTCTTGTAAGTATTCGTGAAATTCTTGTTCAGCATCCGCTCGTTCCCAAAACTCTTTATGTTTACGTTTTCGGCTTTGTCGCTGATGTTTGTACTCGTGTATAGTAGCATCAAATATTTGAACAAGTAAATCTGTTATCTGAGCATGGCTCCAAATAACGTCTTTATCAAAATTATGATATATTATTACTTCAATTGGGGTTTCTTTATTTTGATCGTCTTCGGGATCATAATATGCGTTTACATAAAATTCTTCCGTAGCAAGAAACTTTTTTATTTGCGACTTTATTTTTAAATCTAATCCGGCCCTACGAAACCCACGGCGTAATTCTACTAACAACTTTGGAAAACTAGTATCTTGTTTAGTCTTGTGTCTAACTTGTGTACAAATCAAACATACAGTTTCCATTATTGAGTTCATAGTTACAACCTATAAGTTACTCTGCCCTTTGTAAGGTCGTACGGACTGACTTCCAACTTAACCTTATCACCCAAAATTATCCTAATCTTGTGTTGTTTTAGTTTACCACCCATGTAGCACAAAATTGGATTTGGTGCTTGATCTATCTTAACCCTAAACATATTTCCAGGTAATACTTCTTCAACAGTTCCTACTAGTTCAATAATGTCGTCTTTAGCCATTTACCTTAGATAGTACCATAGCACCATCTTCTACTTTAATGTTAATAGTATCGCCTTCTACCCAACCCTGAGCTTCGCAAATTTCTGGAGGTAGTTTCATAATGACATTATCTGGATCATCAGGAATGTCTTCAAATAGTTCTTCGACTGTATATGTTGTTTTTGTCATAATGTATTTACTTTAAATTCCGTCATCTTCCCATGGTACAGGAAACCAGCCTAGTCTGTCAAGATCTGTGGCAATCTCATCTGTAACATGTCCTTCGCCAACATGCCCAAGTTTTTTCCATTCAGGGTCTTCTTCATAGCTCATTGCTACTCCGCCCATACCACTACAGTAATAGTTCATGTAGTCTTCACCCTTATTTCTAAGGTTTGCTACAATGCCGCCAGCGCCACGCCAACTAGCTGACCACAAATCTTTATCTGGGTCCTGTCGCAACGTAGGCCAAAGTTCTTTTGGACACCATTGCATATTACACCATGCGGCATATAAGTTTTGAGCATAGCGTCCGTCATCCGCACGAATCTTTGCCATCATTTCAGGACAGTTGCGTATGTCCTCAACTAAATCGTATTTCAATGGTATGCGCCCCTAAAACAATGTAAAACTTCGTGTCCTAAATTATGAATACTAGCCATTTTAGGCGTCATAATAATACATTCCTTACCTTCCCAAAACGAACAAGCCTGTACGTTAAAACGGAAAACTCCTCCGCCCCGTTTTTTACTTTCTGCGTTACAAGCGGCATCGATGTCTTTGACTACAACCCACCGCAATTTGACATCCATCACTTCATTTTTTGTAGCGTCAAATTTGGATTCTGGATTTTTCCAATCCCAAGTTTGTGCCATAGCTGTATTAGTAATAAGTAGTAGTACCAAAAGTGCCTTTTTCATAAACTGCCTTTCTGTGCCTGTGTTAAAAATGGTGTAGACGGTAGGATTCGAACCTACAAAGCCGCCCAATGGGCTAGGCCCTGTCCCTCCGTTCGCCGAAGCTACTAGGAGGAGGTATACCATGTTCCACTCACGTCTACCATTGTATTATATACTTATTTGTAAATACTGTCAATGAGCTTTTCAACCATTCCTTTCCAAAATATTGTACGGTTTGGGCAACGCACAATGCTAGCCAAACCATTATTTTCTACCAGTTGGATTTTGGGTAGATTCTGTAATTATAGTTGTAGCTATTGTTGGCCATATGCCCGTAGCGACAAATTGGATCACCAGCCGCTTGAAGTGTATAAATCTACTGTAGACGAGATTAAGCGTCAAGCACGAGCTAATGGGTTTAACCAGTTCCATTGGTCGTTCAGCGGAGGTGAGCCTACTGCTTATAAACAATTGCCAGACTTAGTTAAACATTTGGACGAAAAGGAAAGTACCTACCAAAGTATACACATGACTACCAATTTGTCACCGGGAAGCAAATGGTGGAACACTTGGTGTAAGAATACTGAACTATTACAACGCCGTAGTATTACGGCCAGCTTCCACGATGAGTTTGCCAAGGAACAAGAGTTCGGCGACAAGTGTTTACAATTACAATACGAGCTAGTACACGTTACAATCAATCAAGTTATGGTGCCAGAAAAGTTCTACGAACTCTATGAACGCATGGAACGTTTTCACAACCGTGGAATCAACGTTACTTTAAAGCCTCAAAGTGATCCGACAGCGAGTGCGGTTGTTGAGGGTTATACTGATGATATGATACACAAGATGCGTGAAGGATTTCCGCAACGTGCTAATGGTGAGGAACTTTATCAAATAGCATTATACGAAGCAGATGGAACAGAACACTTATTTGATCAAGCCGAGCGATTTAACGCATTTGGATTCAATAAGTTTAGTGGGTGGAATTGTAACGCTGGATACCAAAGTGTTATAATTAGAGGAACGGAAGTAAAACGTAGTTATAGTTGTCACGACCAACCATTAGGTACACTTTCGAACTTTAAATTATTTGACAGCCCGCAAGAATGTATAACTAATACATGTGTCAGTAGTGCTGACAGTAAGATACCAAAGGAAATAAAATGGCTAAAAGAATCTTAATTATGGGATTACCTGGTTCGGGCAAAACCTATTTTGCTGAACGACTTAAAAAATACATAGAAGAAAATGGGGATTTATATAAAGTAAATCCAAATAGGTTGTTAAATTATGAAGGCATCCCGGGCCCTGACATGTTGAAAGTAGGAGTGGATTGGTTCAATGCCGATGATGTTCGTAAAAGATTCAACGACTGGGATTTTAGCCGTGAAGGGCGCATTCGTCAAAGTATCAGAATGTTTGATTTTGCTATCAACTGTACAGGTGATTTTGTTATCTGTGATTTTGTAGCACCGCTAGTTGAAATGCGTAACAACTTTAAAGCCGACTGGACTATCTGGATCGACACAATCGACGCTGGCCGCTTTGACGATACTAACAAAGCATTCGTTCCACCCGAGCAATATGATTTTAGGATAATCGAACAAAATGCTGAAAAGTGGGTCGAGTTTGTGGGCCAGCACATTTTAGAAAATAAACGTCGTCCTACATTTGATTGGCAAAAAGAGACGGTACAAATGTTAGGTAGGTGGCAACCTTGGCATGAAGGCCATCGTAAATTATTTGAACGTTCTATTGCCAAAACAGGTCAAGTAGTTATTCAAATACGTGATTGCCAAGGCTGGCAAGGAAGCAACCCGTTTGCTATAGATCAAGTTAAGAGTTATATTAAACGTGACTTAGATCCGCTATTCCAAGGACAGTATGAAATACAAGTTGTACCCAACATTGTAAACATTACCTATGGTCGAGATGTAGGTTATAAAATCGAACAAGAAACATTTGATGACGCTACACACTCTATCTCTGCTACAAAAATCCGCAAGGAACTAGGTTTGAAATAATGGATAAGCCCAGCCGTAGCTTAGTAAAAACCATTACCTGGCGTATAACAGGTAGTGGTGCTACGTTTGGAATTAGTTATTTAATATCTGGAAATTTTGTTGTTGCTGGTAGTATAGCAAGTATACAATTAATTACAAATACCGTACTATACTTTATTCATGAACGAGTATGGGATCGAATTAAATGGGGACGTAATTGAATATTAATTTAGATCACTTTCACTATTGGATGCAAGCCGTAAGGCAAAGTCCTGACCCAATGCGAACATTAGATTGTTTCTGGGCAGGGCAGATGAAAAGCAAAGATTGGTTGTGTAAACAATTACGCAAACATGTCAATAAGTTTGTTACGGTGGACATACACGGCGGCTGGAATGGTGTACTTGCTAGTATGCTGTTCCAAAGCGATGTGCCAGTTACTAGTATTCGCAGTGTAGACATTGATCCGGCATGTGAGCCTATTGCTAATATGATGAATAAAGCAGAGGAGATATACGGCAAGTTTCGTGCTGTTACTGCTGATATGTGTGCTATCCGTAGTGATGCTGATGTAGTTATAAACACTAGCTGTGAACATATTACACAGGACCAATACGACTTGTGGTTAAGTGGCATGCCGCATAACACATTATTTGTATTACAAAGTAACAACTATAACATACCTGAACATATAAGAATTGCCAACAGTTTAGATGAGTTTAAACAACAATGTAATCTCGGTACTGTAAAGTGGGCTGGTGAATTGGAATTGCCACTTTACACCCGCTATATGATTATTGGGACTGTTTAAATTCCGTAGTAGCTAACTTGCCAAATTCGGCAGGGTCATTAAATCTTCCTTCAAAGGAAGAACACACTCCAGAACATATTAACAAGCGACCATTGTTGTAATCCTTGTCCCATCGTTTCTCAACTTGGTTAAAAAATTCGCCTTGTACAATAGTATCCCAGTCTTGTTTGTGTAAGTCTATTAAATCACCGCCGGCATCGTTCCATAACTGTTTCCAACCATCTGGAACTGATACGTGTTTCTGTGCCCAAAAGTTTGAAGCCATAAAACAACAAGGAAACACATGACCTGTAAAATCTATATAAACATCTTGATGCTCTTTAGCATAACACTTAATACAACTATTGTTCGAATTCTTTAATAAATCATCGACTTTAACAACTTTAGGTTGGAACATTACTTTGTGTATCATCTCTTTCTGTCCTGGGGGTTGTATAAGTACCCCGCCAGTGCCGTAACGCTGTACACCCATGATGTCATCCATTAAAAATCTATGACTAGGTTTAACTATGAATTTCTTAAATCCCATTTGCTCAGCAAGTGTACGTCCATCTTCAACTTGATGTTCGTTATGTTGAAACACAATAAATTGCCATAACGCAGTACCGCCTGCGGCAATAAATGCTCGAGCATTTTCCATCGCCTTCTTCCAACTTACATTTACACGATATATGTTGTTAGTATCTTCTAATCCGTCTAACGCAAATTGTACTTCGTCATCAGGCCCTAGTGCGTGGGCAAGCCTAGTCCACCAATCAGGACTTTTCATACCGCCGTTTGTGCTTACGTTAATTTTAAATTTACCTTTGGCACGGACTTTTTTGACTACCTCAATAAAGTTTGGAGCGGCACACGGATCGCCTATAGATCCAGCAAATCGTAATATTTCTAAATTCTCGTAAACAGTAGATGGTATTCTATCAAACACATCTGCTTGTAAGTAGCCTTCCTCAAACCAAGAATGATCTCCTGGTTTAATTTCACGAATACACTGCGGGCAAGCGGCATTACATATACCGCTATTCTCTACTTCGATTTCTCTAATTTTATGATAGAAGGTCATTATATTTCTTTATAAGGTTGTTGATTAATTCTTCTGGGTAATTGCTTTTAAAACTCTCTAACGCAACTTTTTGTAAATCAACACTTGCGTATGGTTTATCGATATCTAAGCCTGCGCTGTTCAGCACTTCTATTAGTTTATCCTGTCGGCTGTCGCTTATTTGTAATAACAAACTTCGTATGGTAATTCCAGTCTCAGCTTTGTCAAAGCAAAAGAACCAGTTGAATGGCGTTAGAACACCGTCAACTGCAACCCAACTATTTGGATGTAAACTACATTTCAAAATGTTAGTGTCCCACATAGTAGTAATAAGATTAGTCCATTGCTCTTGCCAATTAGGTAGTACGTTATCGTAGCCATTGGCTGTTAAGCCTTGCATATAAAAATCATCACCGTGCCATTTTAAAAATATTCGTCTGTTTGCTGTATCTACGTCAACTAGATCTAATGTTGGCACAACTTTGGATGCTCGAGCATAGAATAGCAGTTCTCTGTTAAAACGGTCTGATAGCAGTTCGTCTGTCCATTTAAAATTCTCATGTACATAAATGTGGTATCCTTCTTCACGGTTAAAGCTCATACAAAATGTTTTCTTGTCTGGACTAACATACGGAGTATATACCAAATTGGCACGAACTTGCTCAGTGCCTTCTAAGTTGTAATAATGGTTCCAATTTTTTAAATTTGTCATATGATTTCTGATAACTACTAGTATTACTTAATTAGCCTTTATTATGATCCGCGGAATAAATTCTCAACCCTACATTGATTTAGATCCTTACCTTGATATACAAGGCTTGCTAGATCTCCATTACAAAATTTGTAAGGGTATTGTACGATCCAAACACAAGAAAGAAGGCAACATTGTTAGACCAGGTGGCTTTAACGATGCTTACGAGCTTAACTTTAAACCAACATTCCAAGCAGTAGATGAATACTTTGCCCTGCCAGAAGATCACGAGATTAGAAGATTAGGAAAAGAAATTGGCGAATGGGATAATCGTGATGAATTTGTATTGTTCTTAAAATTAACACTAGGCGCTTATGATCCGTATCAGTTTATTTTTCTTAAAACTGAAGAAGGCGGTTGGGAATCACGTTTCGAAGAAAAAGCATGGACACCTGACGCTGAATATTTTCCTGAATTTAAACAGTGGATTGAAAAATTACAAGGCACAGTATTTGATCATATAGGAAGAATAATTATCTTTAAAGCAGAACACGATGGGCAGACTGCTTTACATAGAGATTTAATTTATCCAAATGAAACTGATTATTTTGATCACAGACACGAGTTCATACACTTACGCACACGATTAGACAGGGACTTCTATATATGGGATTCTGAAACAGATACTAAAGTCACAACAACATCTTATGCTATCTTTTTCAACGACCAGGACTGGCACAACGGTGGATGTTCAAACGTACAAACTTTTAGTATTAGAATAGATGGAAAGTTTACCGAAGAGTTTAGGCAACGTGTTGGCATTGCTCACTTAGCGAATTACTAATTGTAAACTAATCTTTGGTTCAAATCCAATGTTGGCAGCACCGTGCCATGCCTTAGGATTTTCAAACTCGTAAACATCTCCAGCACGATAATCATCCAACATTTTACCTTCATATATAAAGATGTGGCCAGGCTGATAATCTTGCATAGGGATCCAAAGTCTGCGTGTCTTGTTGCTAGTTACATCAAACGTATCTACGTGTAATGGGAATACTGATCCAGGATTTATTTTAGAGTACCACCAGTTAAACGGCCCGTCTATATCTATTGGTATTTGTAAGTCAGTCACAGCAGACATACCTAAGTGCCCGTAGTAATACATAAACCATTCTGCGCCTTTAAGCTCATGCCCTAGTGACGACCATATAGATACTTGTTCTTGTTTCTCTATCTCTTTCTCAGTTTTATATGCAGTACGTTTATCGCCTTCACTTTCCAAAATGATTTTGAGATGATGTGGATTCACCCAATTTGGATAGTTGCCCAAGTATTTTATAGTCATAAAAATATTTAGTGTGCAGTTTAAAGGCTAATTAATTATATGAATAAGTTTATTTTGTTTACCCTTGGAAGAACGGCTAGTACTAGTACGTTCAATTGTATTTTTAATAGTCTTAAAGCGGACTCTCCAACTGCCTTAGGCATTGATAGAGGAATCTACGAAAGACACGAATGGCAACAGTTTAATGATGCTAGCCATAGTGTGTTTACATTCTTTAATGCTACTAAGGTCAAGAAACTACAAGAAGAACTCAAGGATCATAGCGAGTGGTGTTTGTTGCTAGTATCCCGAAAGGACTTTGCCGCTTGGCTATTGAGCAATGGTTCCTACAATACCACTAATAAATCACATCCTGGTAAAGACTATGTAATTAAAAATCTAGCATTTAACAAAGAACAGTTTATGTTAGCTTATTGGAATTATAAGTGCTGGGAAAAAGCAGTATACGAGCAAGCAGATACTTTTGATTTTGGAAGAGTTATAAGAATAGATTTTGATGATTTGATCAGCGATTGGTCAGGAGCCGGAAAATTAATCAACAACTGGGATTGGACTAACACAGAAGCGTTGATGGAGCTAGGTCCAACTACTAGCTGGCAAGCGGTAGAAAATATTGACGAAGTGTTATCGTGGATCCCTACAGATGACCAACAACTAATAGACAACATTAAGAAACAACTATGACACAAAAGGTATTTTGGTTACAACCAGAAGAAACACAAATAGGTACTTGGCAAAAACAAATTGAAAGTATCTCAGGTAGCAAAAGTTTTTGTGTACTTCCTTGGATACACTTAGCAACTCGGCCCAACGGCGATATGCGTATATGCTGTGTAGCTAATGCCAGCGGCGCTGATAGTGGAGACTACACTGTTGGACTTGTTAAGATGGAAGATGGCAAACCCGCTAATTTTGCCCACGATCTGCCTACAGAAGCATTTAATAATGACTATATGCGCAGTGTACGTAAGACTATGTTAGCTGGTGAAGTTCCTGCGTCATGTACTAAATGTTTTAAAGAAGAGCAAGAAGGTATTGCTAGTAAGCGCATTTGGGAAACCGGCACTTGGCATTTAGAAGAAAAGATAGATATAGAACAGCTTATTCGCGAAACAGAAGAAGATGGATCTGTACCTTACAAATTACAGTACCTTGATCTAAGATTAGGCCATACATGTAATTTAAAATGTATCATGTGTAGCCCGCATGATTCTAGCATGTGGGTGCCTGAACATAAAAAGATTTATCCACTGATACAAAGTCCTTTAATTAAAAAACAAATGGATTGGACTGCTAGCGACTTTAATAATTACTGGCATGAAAATCCAAAATTCTGGGAAGAAATATTTGACCAGATTCCTAACATTAAGCAATTATACTTTGCCGGTGGCGAGCCTTTATTAATTAAAGAGCATAAGATGTTCTTAGAAGAAATTATTAAACGTGGTTACGCAAACAATATCACATTAAGATATAACACAAACGGTTTGTTAATTAACGATGCTATTATAGATATATGGAAGCAATTCAAAAAAGTCAAAGTAGGGTTTAGCTTAGATGGAATGGGTAAACGTAATCATTACATACGCTATCCAAGCGAATGGCAAACTATTGTTAAAAATTTACAAATACTAGATACTGCTCCAGACAACATACAAACAAATATTGCGTTTGCTGTACAAATATTAAACATTAAGCACGTTCCTGAATTTATTAAATGGAAGGTTGAACAAGGCTTTAAGAAGATTAACTTTGACAAAAATGCCAGTGGGCAAGTAATGGGTGGCGGCCTAATTGGTGTACACTTGTTATGGATACCTACCTGGTTAAGTTTGCGTGTGCTCCCCCTAGAAGACAAGCAACATGTACGTGAATTGTTTGAAGAACTTAAATCTTGGTTGTGGATTAACTATACGCAGGACAGGGAGTTCTGGGTAACTAACCCATACGGTTGGAAGCGTTGGGAGGGTATATTAGATTGGATGGACGCTGAAGACCATACTAACTTGTTGCCAGATTTTGGCGAATATATTAGTACTATGGACAAACAACGTGGCACCGACTTTAAAGAAACATTTCCTGAGCTAGCCCATTTACTATGAAACCAGTTAAGATTGTATCTAACAAATCATCCAACGTTTTAGAGATAGGTTGGGATCCTAGTAACTATTGTAATTTTAAATGTGAATATTGTTTTCCTGGTAGCAACGCAGGAACACATAAATTTTCCGATGACTTAGATTTGGTAGTAGGAAATTTTCGACATTTGATTAATTTTTACAAAGAGAAGTTAGGCAAGGACAAAGTACATTTGTCTATGGCTGGCGGAGAGCCGACTTTATGGAGGCACTTGGCAGAATTCATTGCCAAAATAAAACAAGACAATAACGTATATTTTTCTTTGATATCGAATGGATCTAGAACCTTACGATGGTGGGAAGAGAATGCTCATCTTATTGACAACGCACATTTAACACATCATATTGCCCAAGGTGATGTAACACACATTATAGCAGTAGCCGACGCATTACACGAACGCGGCACAAAGACTACTGTTAAAGTATTGATGGATCCTAATCATTGGGACAAAGGAATACGCGACATCGAGCTAATGAAAAAGCACAGTCGTAACAGATGGTTTATTATGACTGCCGAAGTTATTGATAATACTGCCGATCCATCTGTGCCTCGCTACACACCAGAACAGTTAAAGTATTTAAAACGTGACTTAAAACGTTTGCCTAACCTATTATGGTTCTGGCGCAATAGACACTTGATTAAAGACGAGCTTAGATTCTTTGACAGTACTGCTACTTTAGAAGACGGCTCAACTATGCGAGCATCTCCAGGTGCGTACTTCAATCGTGGTTGGAATAGTTTTAAAGACTGGGATTGTGCTATTGGCTTAGACAGAATTTATATGAACTGGACTGGTAACATTACAGGAGCCTGTAATGCTAAACTATTTGGGTTAGACACTTACTTTAATATAACAAGTCCTAATTTTACAACAGAATTTAATCCGCCATTAAAGTCAACCAAATGTCCTAATACTGCTTGCTGGTGTATGCCTGAGACACATTTAACCAAGTTTAATCTTAGTGAGAGGAATGTCAGCGGCACACGTACAATAATTCCTATCACAGATTACAGGGTCTACGTTAATACTAAGTGCCCCTGAGTATATGTTACCTAAGCTACCGCCAACACGGCAAGTAGCACGATGTACTTCGCCATCCCAATTTATCATTAGACTTTCAATCCCGGCATTACAAGACCAATCTTTAAACTTGTTTAAATGTAGTTTAATGACGTCATTGGCATGTATAATTTGCTTGCCATCTATAACACAATTTCCTTCAACAGTGGCTTCTTGTTTCTTAATCCAGTTTAAGTCGTCAGGGTGATACCGCATGTCGTCAAACAAATCATGATCACCTTCTGTCCAACGTATTCGTCTTAATGTAGCTGGAATATGAGCAGTCAAGCATCTAGCAAATAACGTATAAGCCGCAGGCATATGATCATGATGGCACATGATCTGTGCTACGATTCTAAAATTAGTACGGTCGGCAACTTTACTCATAGTATCGTAAACACGTTGCCAATTGTATTCTAAATGTAGACTAAAGACGTATTGATCTACATTTAGACTAGCGTAAAATTCGTAAGGTAATGTTCCATTAGTTGTTACACTGATCCAACTAATGCCAACATGATTACAATACTTAATAAGTTCTGGAAACTTAGGATGTACTGTAGGTTCTCCGCCTGTAAAACTTAAACGTATAGGTTTGCCCAGTGTCATTAGTTTGTCCACAGTTGCTTTGAGAATTTCTATATCAGTATGTGGACTAGAGTTATCATGTATGCTACTAGGGCAGTAACTACAGTCGTAATTACAACGCTTACCAAGATTCCATTCGATCTTAATACTGTCTTGATGTGGCCAGCGGCTAGTTACGTGTTCCATTAGAATGAGTACTTCCACAAGTCGATATCTTTTTCAAACATCTTAGCAACTAACATTCTATTAGCATCGGAATAATAGCCGTGATGTAAATCACGTTGCGACTCGTTAGTTTTTGGCAACGGGCGAAAGTCATTACATAGCTCTTGTACAACTACAAAGTCGCTGTCAATGCTTTCAAATTTAACTACGTGGTCAATTCCAGGACGTATGTAATCAGACTGTGGTGTGCCAGCACTTGACCAGTCATTAGGATGCATTTTAAATTCAGGCAGATACTTAACCCAGTCATCAAATGATAAATCAGTATTGCCTGTTAACTTCTCAACAGTTTCCCAAAAGTAATCGTGCGACTTTGGAAAATACATTCCTTTACGTTGTGTTAAGTAATGATAGCCGCTGACAACTCTATCCCACGGATTTCGTACTACTGTAAAAATAAAAGGAGATACGTGATTGTCCTGGACTAGCATTTCAGAACTTTCGTGATGCTTCCACTTTTTATAAGATGTAATATTAGGCAGTTCGTCTAACCAGTGAGTTACACTTGTACCGCCTGTTTTAGTTATGTGAATAAACGTTAACTCAGCATGAGGTGTAGTAAGATGCATTGTTGCCATTATACGTAATCCTTAAATTCTGGTGTAACTTGTACAAAGTCTTGGTCTCTAGTTTTATCTAAACGTCGATTAAATTCTATACAATCTGTCCACTTGTCGCTTTGATCTCTTGCCCTCAAGTAGTTGATGTTATCCTGTATCTGCCCAAGTGTGTAACCATATAGCTCAGGATGTTCTTTAACCATCTTAAATTCTGGAATACGGGACTTTACTGCTTCTAATCGTTGTATAGCCAATAGTTTTAATTCAGCAGGTAATACTTGTGCTGATAATACTTTAGGATATTCTACACGATGCGTATGAAATACAATTCCTAAATCATTTAAGAAATATTCTATCATCTTGTCTAGTATAAGCACATTACTAACTTGTACAGTTACCGCGCCAACAATACGACTAATGTTTGTAATAGTCTGTACCTGTTTAATGTTGTTTACGATTTCAATAAAGCTACCGTTACCCCGTATGTAATCATAACTTGCCCAAATGCCGTCAATGCTTACATTGACTGCTACTGATTTAAACTTAGGCCAATATTCCCAAATGGTACGATTACTCTTACCTAATGTGGTTAAGTTAGTTGCGTACTTAATCTCAATTTGATCACCGTAAGGAGCAAGCATATCTAGTATGCGATAGTGCTGTGGATCCATTAGAGGTTCGCCGCCAGCAAACTCTACACGTCTAAAGTACGGAAGTAGTTTTTCTAAACTAGCCCACCATTCAGGATTGTCTTGAAACTTATCAAGGTGTGGCTTCTGTTCTAAGTTATGTTCTTCCACAATAGCATACATGATGTTGCCTTCTGCTTTGTAAAAGTCTTTAACTTCACTCCAGTCATTCCAGCTAGTACTATCCATTGGATGGCACATCCGGCATTTTAGATTACACAAGTTGTTTAGTTTAAGTTCCATAGTAGGAATCTCAAATGGCATTACTTCTTGTAATGGAGTATTAGGATACAAGTTAATACGTGCTTCTGGTATTTTGCCTGCTATATGTCGCATACGCAAACTTTCAACACCCTGGTCTTCTAAACTAAAGCAAGGTTCGCATTCTTTAGGACGCTCGTCATTTAACACTTGTCGCCGTATGCGGCGCATTGTACTATTATTCCAAATCTCTTCTAAGCTCTGGTACTGTATATTGCCAACAGGGTGGCTACGACAACAAGCACAAATTGCTCCGTCTTCTCTAGTTGCTAATCCTGTAAAAGGATGCATACAAAATGTTTTACTTTGATTCATTTAAAATATTAAAAATCTTATCCGTTAATTTAGCATGTGTTGCCGGTCCAGGATGACTACCATCTAACGCATTGTCAATCCATTCTATACCATCCATGTGTAAATTGTCTACATGGATTCTTGGAAATTCGTATTCACGTAACTCGTGTGGTGCCGCAGGGTAGTGTATATATTTTATACCTTTACTGTTTAAGTATAGACTAGCGTGTTGTAGGTAAATCCATGTACGCATAGAGTAATCTCGCTCACTCATCTGCTCCACCCATTTCTTTGCTACACCTGTATTCTTCCAAGCACCTAACCTACGTCTTAAAAATATCCATTTGAAGAATCGTGTGAACAGCATATCACGTAAGTAGTGAGACCACATTATAACTACTATATCATCTTGTTTAAAATCAAATTGTAGTATCTCATACAGTATTTCTAAATTACTTGATCCTGGGTAAGACTTGTTCACTAGCTCTACACCTAACTTGTCACTTAGTTGATTTGGCCAACCTAACTGACTTGGCTTAGAACTGTGCATACTTTTATGTAGTAATGGCCAATCCTGGCAATCTTCTAATCCCTTGCCATAGGTATAAGAACATCCAAACGTTACGAGTCTTGACATGCTATAGCCCAATCTCTTTCTTTACACCAAAAACATTCCCCGCATACTGGTACGTATTGACCAGGTGTATATGTTGCGTAGTTAATTTCTTTGAATTCGCCTTCACAACTTCTTGTCAGCTCAAACAAATCCATAATTTCTAATTTTTTATATTGTGCTAGTACCCACGATTTATCTACGAATCGAAAAGGATGACTGGCAACACGACCCATATGAATCATGTATTCTAAATGTTTATTTTCTTCGGTTGGTTCTAAATCACGTTCAAGCATACCGTTAAACATTGCTTGCCTAGGATTACGTGTTACTGCATTAAAATAAGCACTTACATTATGTTTATGGCAAATAAATTCAGCATAGGCACGTTGTTGTATATTATCACCACTTACCTTCTTGCCATACTCATCAGTTAGATTGGGTCCTATATTACCGTATTCTATGTCTGGGGCAATGAAGTTAGTATGCCGTCTAAATGTTGTATGATAGAAACGCTGGAATAACCAATTGTAAACTCGATCAGCATCATGTTGTTGCCACGGGCGTGTTTTCCACATACGCACATGATTAATAATGTGTACTGTGACATTATGTTCTTTAGCAAGCTCGCACACCATGTAGGCTAGTAAGGCACTATCTGCGCCACCGCTTAGACTTACAGCAACATCTGTCCACGTCTTATCAAACGGTATGCTAACTTGATTCATTTTCCAAATACCTTATCAGTGGACTGACTCCAACAGGCTGTCCATTTTGTAGTGCCAAATATATACTGTTAGTGGGAGTCAAGCCGAAGTCTTTACATATTGTATAATATCTATCGCCGTGTGTCAACCACAAGTAGTCCGTTGGCAAGTTACGAATAAAATGCAATCCAATCATTGCCAGCGCACGATTGTTCATTTTGAAATCGTTCATTATTGTAATCGAATCTGCCTTGCTATCTTTGGTCCAACGTAATCCTATCCTGTTCCACCCGAGACCAAGACCTTTGCTAAGACTGATGCCAACGGATCTAATAGCCACATGGCTAAAGTCAAAAGTAATGTCACGGCAACAACTAATCCAAGCACCGTCAATATGTACTGCAATGTTTTTAATTTTACACTCATGTAAAATCTCCTCCATATCCTGATGTGGAGCACCAATGCTAGGGAACGGCATTGCTATAATTAAAGGAATGTCTGGAATTAGCGAGCCCACATCTTTTACATACGCTAATTCTAATCTTTCATGGTATCTGTAATCGCCTCGCAATACTTGTACAGGCCCTTGCATATACAAATTATCTATAAACTGTGTACATCCGTTTATAATATCAACACGATTAAAACTATCAAACCCTGTTAAGGTATTTAATTTTGAGTTAAAAATCCAATTCGTTGTCTCTTGTTTAAAACTAGTATAAACGTTATCAGTAATATCCTTATCTAGCTTCCCACACAATACATCTTGTATTAACTGCTCAATTTGATTGTCGTCCAACGGACTAGGTCTATCTGTTTGTAACCATTCAGTAGTGTACGATGTGGCAATGCGAGTATTTAACATAGAAATATTTACCATAGTTATAGTAGCACATAAATATTTCTATGTTAACTAAGACACAATTTCAATTGCCGAAAGAACTATTTGACGAAGCATTTGCCCAAATAATGAACTTGTCGCAGTTTCCAGGCGGTGAGCGCAGAATAATATTAAATCAGCCAACTGGTAATTTCTTTTACGATGCTTGGCAAATCAAAGACGAATATAAGAATACAGTTTGGCAAAGAGTATTGGATACATTGCCGTTTGAAAAAGGTGAAGCACGGTTAATGAAATTAGATCAGGAAACTTGCTATACACTACATGCTGACATAGATGATAGGTGGCACTTAAACTTATCGGGTAACAACTGTTTTTTAGTTGATTTGGATACACACAAACTTCACTCTACAGAAAAAGATTACACTTGGTGGAACATGGATGCTGGCCGAGTACATTCAGCAATAAATTTTGGATCGCATGTTCGATATCAATTAGTGATAAGACAGTTGTTGTTGCATGGTAACATTGATAACCCTGTTAATATTAGAATTACACCTAACAACATTCCTGCTGATATTTTTAGATATAACTTTGACCAGATATATAGTCCGTGGCTAAATTATAAAAGCAAAGAAGGGCAGATAGCAAATTTTAGATTTGATGATACTGGAATTTATTTTACAGTTGACAATCAGCATTTTGATCATATAAAAAACTTAGCTGGCCTGTTTTTTAAGGTAAACTATGAGTAACATATTTTTACCAGCGCCTGACTATTCAGACAATTATCTACAAACAGTTAAGTGCCACCCGTTTATTGATTCGCTACACGAGCAGTTGATGGAAAACGTTAGGACTAATAAAGTTAAATTAGATTTTTTAGATAGTTCATTTACTGCGGCTGATGTAACTAACGAAGTTACTAGTCCTATATTTGAAAAGTTTAAGAATACATTTAGACAACGGTTAGAACAATCTAAGTTAAATTCAATTAGAGGTTTCAACAAGTTTAAACGTGCTGATATTTGTCTGGGTGTTGCCCACTATATGGATACACTACATGCTACACAAAATGTTCAAGTACTACAGGATGAATACAGATATCATACACTGATTAACCCTAAGTTGATTCCTAAAACAATTGACACGCTAGAGCCACGTAAGCATTTAATTATTTCTGTTCCGTTTGCTAGGATAGGTAAAGTACATCCGCAAATGAATGAAATTTTAAATCGTTGCTTAGAATTAAAAATACCAGTACATATTGACGGAGCATGGATCACAGCGTGTCGCAATATTGATTTAGATTTAACACATCCAGCTATATGGAGTTTTTCTTCAAGTCTAAGTAAAGGGTACGGACTAGCTGGATGGAATCGTATTGGAGTACGGTGGTCTAATGTAATGTACGAAGATCCTATTACAATACTCAACGACTACCTCCAAATAAATACCATGTGTGTAGCAATAGGTAATTATTTCTTAGATAATGTGCCAGCTGATCATTTGTGGAATACACACGAACAACATTACAACAAAATTTGTAAAGATTTTAATCTGAGTCCAACAGATGCTATTCACATGGCAACATCTGGTGTTAAGAATCTTGGGTTATCACCTTTACTAAGATATTTAGAGAGCAACAATGCTAAAATTAGCTAACGGCAAACCGTTTATGAATTTAGAACAGTATCTTAACATTAATGAGTTACTGGATAAGAAGGATGACTTTTATTTCTTCTTTGCTAAAAACTGGCCGCAACATAGCGAATCGAATACTGCTGCCGGTATTAACTTTGAAGATCTAAACAAGCCCGCATTTAAAATGGCTAAGTTAGCATATTATGTATTACACGATTTAAAACAAAACGGCACAGATAAAGAAAAAGAACGCATTGCGTATTTTGAAGATAATAACGATAGATATGGACTCATGCGATATCTACAATTACAACATAAAGTATTCAGTCCTTACAGAACAATGCACTTGTTTAACTACGGTACTGGCCAGTTTAAAGATTGGGTTGACGAAGATATTAAACAATGGGTTAAAACTTGGCCGTTTAAAGAAATAAAACAAGTATCCTTCTTTTATATAGACCATTACATGCCTCAGGCTTGCCATAGAGATTTTAACTACTATCCATTCGAGGAAGGTGTGTTAACTTTTGAACAACTTGAAAAACCTCATGATGTGCTATGGTTTAGATTTGATAAAGAGCGTGAAATGAATCTATACGATTTTGACGACGCTGGTAACGTAGTACAGTGTATTCCTGTAGAAGGGCATATTGCTACATTTAACTATCACGACTGGCACGGTAATCTAACTAAGACGTTGCCGTATGCGACATTAACTTTTAATATAGAAGGTCACTTCACTGAAGAGTTTAAGAAAAAGATTGGAATATAATGTATAAACTAGTTCCGTGGACACAAGAGCTAGACTTAACATCCTTTTACGATAGTGCGGCAAGCCGTGGCTTTGAAAACAACGCTAATCAAAAGATTCTAGTAGATAGTTTCCGCAAAGAAACTAAAAGCCAAGTATGGATTTTATATTATAATGATGAAGCTGTAGGTAGTGTTGCAGCGCATAGCCTACCTGAGTTGGGTGAGAATGCTTATCGTATATGTGCGAGAACGTGTGTGTTCACTGATAGACTTCCTATATCAACATTACGTGCTAGAGGAAGAACAATACAACAACACCAAAACGCAACAGCACAATTTTTTATACCAGCATGTATTGAGTGGTGTGGTGTTGATAGCAACATGTACATTTCAACCAATGAATCCCCAGTTGCTAGTCAACGCCTGGTACATAAGATTTATTGTCCTGCGCTTGTTGAGACTGGTGCTTTATCCAAACATTGTGCAATGATATATAGAGGGCACGAACAAACGTTTTGGAAATTAAACCCAGTTGTATTTTTGAATCAACTTGAAACTTACGGACGCTGGTGAAGTATTTCTTTACTAGTATATTGCTCTGAAGGTTTTGAAAATACTGGCGTCTTAAGAACACCACAAGCTCTAGCACATACAGTTAATTTCTTCTCAGCCCAAAACTTGTACCACACTGATTGATACTCCGGCGAATCAACAATATCTTTAATTGTATGCTGAGTAGCATCTAATTTATCTATCCCGCCTAATGCGTTAATCAGTTCATTGTATTCGTCTAGCATTTGATAACGCACTGGAGCAAATCTAATGTCCTCGTCGAAGGAAGTATATGGTGTACTAGCAATCCAACAACACGGAAAAATCCTACCAAACGCATCTATATATACTTCTTTTAAATCCAATGCCTGACATTGTATTTCACTTTCGGCTACTAATTTCTTATGTTGTTTAATAATGTCTGTACTAATAAATTTAATTTCGCTGTACGTCGAAGGCTCTAAATTATAAATTACAGATCCTTGTTTGTTTAATACAGCATATTTCTCGCTATCAAAGAAGCGTGAGCTATCTTTCATAGTAAAATTTTCAAACCCTAGCTCAGTTGCCATCTGTCTTACATCATTTACTTGATGTTCGTTGTGCTTAAATCTTATAAATGCCCACTCTGCTTTACCACCGGCATTGATAAATGCTCGAGCATTTTCTATTACTTTATTAAATGATGTACCGATGCGATAGATAGAATGAGTATCTTCTAAGCCGTCAATGGCAAACACTACACGATGATTTACTGGCAATGTCTTTGCTAACTTTATCCACCAATCGACATTACGGGCTCCGCCATTTGTGTGTATGTTAATAGTAACTGTTGGATCAACGCTAACAGCATACTCGCACATGTCTATCAATTCATTGTTTAGTATTGGATCTCCAAAGTTACCGCAAAAATAAAACACATCGATTTGTGATAGTACTTCTGGAGATACGATTATTTTAAATGTATCTAAGGTCCAGTTGTTAATAGTCAACAGCGGATTATCAACACCCCCGCGAACATTCCTCGCACACATAGGACAACTGGCTTGGCAGTTGTTTGTTATTTCTAAGTGTAATTGTTTTAGCTCGCTAAATTTAAACATTCTTCAAATCCGGATTATGTTCGTAAAACAATGCTGTAACTTTATCTTTAAGTATATTATATGTGTCAGTCAACTCGTCGTAGTTGGTTATAAGTTGTTTATAGTCGTACCCAGTTTCTATAGTGTTAGCTAATCCTGTTGGATAATGGTCTTTTACGTAATCAGTCATGTCTTCGTAATAGATTTCACTCCATGCTATATTTTTATTGTCTAGGTACTTCTTTAGCTCTTGACTTATCAAGTCGTGCCAAATATAAATCATAACAGCAATATTATTAGACATAGGTTGCGCTTCAATAGCCATAGGTTTGTCGCCACGGCCGTAGTGCCACTTGTCTGTTTTGTTAGCAATGAAGTAACTACAAATTGCATCAATGTGATTCTTACGTACAGTAAAGTAAATTTGATTGTATTGTTGAAAACCAAACAAGTCAAAATCTATTAGCTGACCGCTTGCTGGAAAGTAAGCTAACTGCGATGGGTGAACTTTGATAATAAAACTAGCTTTATTTTTTATCTTAGACTGGAACTCGTTGAACTTGATTAAAAATTCTTCTTTAATAGATGTAGGGAAGTTAGGATCCCAAATTGGTTCCCATTGCGATGAGTGATAACACTCCACTGGGAGTACGTTATACACATTTTTAATTTGGTGGTGTGGGATTTCAGGTATTTTGAAATAGTCCGCAATTACATTAAGTAGGTAAGTACTTCGCGAACGGGGGTGCCCAATAATACAAATTCTCATAAAAAGATAACCTTTAAGCCTTTATAGACTTAGTAGTTATCTTTTTGTAAGGATAGTATTAGCCTAATGTGACCCAGGCAGTGCCGTTATAGCCTTCAAAAACACCAGAAGTGTCGTTGAAAATAATCATGCCTTTGGCAGGTGTTGGGCGGGTGTCTGCTGGTGTAGTTACATATACACCTGTTTGAAGAGCAGGAACACTTAGTACACCTTTACTATTAAATGTTAATGTTACAAAGCCGTTGCCAGTTGAGTTGGTATTTTGAACAGCAAATAGGCCAGGTATTTGGTTGTTAATGACAGCGCCGTCTACTAGTCCACCAATAACAACAGACTTGTCGTACGTTGTGCCATTCCAGGAATTTAAAATCATACCACTTAGTTTGTCGCCTGGATTAACAGCTGAAGGAGAAGCAAACGTGCCGTTAGATGAATAAAATTCTAACCATGATGTGTGGTCGCCAGCTTGATTACCATAGAAACGTCCAAACGCAGATGTTACGTTATACAATGTAATACGTTGCTCATCTTTATCAAATAGAATATTTCCGTTTGCGTCTTGGATGTTTGCGCTAATACGTCCATTACTAGCCTCAAAAATTATAGTGTTGTCATTAGCAAGTAGGTCGCCTTTGAATCCAGCCGTAGCGGTAACTCCGCCTGTAATACTGATGTTACCTGTTCCTGTAACATCGAATGAATTAATATCTAAATTGCCGCCAAGACTTGGAGATGTATCGTTTACAATATCAGTAAGACCAATGCCGTCTAAAGTTACAGTAGCATTAATTTTATTTAATGCGTCATCATATTGAAAAGTAATATTAGTATGTGAACCTGCCGCAAACAATGCAGCTGTCGCATCCTGGGCTAAATCTGTACTGAAAAACTTATTGTTAATCCCGTTGGATATATCATCAGCAGTTAGGCCAGCTACTTCAATTCTTTTAGAACTGGCGTTAAATGTTAGTCCGTAGCCAGTAATATTACTGCCAACAGCAGGGCTTCCGCCTGATGTGACTCCGTCTCCAACCCACAGTTGTTTTGTGTCAGTAGTGTATACTAATTCACCAGGTTCAAAGGTTACGCCTGTTCGTTGGGCTTCTGTTCCGCGTCTAATTCGTAGCGACATGTGCTATCTCCATATACTTTAATCTAATGCTAGATTGTTATAGTGTATTTATTCAATCGGAGAAAACCGCACTCGCAAAATGTGCGTATTTTAAGTCAAAAAAATAGGGCCCAAAGGCCCTATTAAACTGCGTATTTTATACCCGCCATATCTCTTTGAAACCCTCTTCGTTAGTAGGATATTCAAAGTTATCAATCATACCTTGTACAACTTCCCAAGGAATCGGTTGTCCTACACGATTGGCTAAACGTTCCTTTAATACTGCTATTGCTGGAGTTGTAAAAACCACAGCAATATGCTCGTAGTTAGGAAGCATATTGAACTTACGAGCACGACTTTTAACGGTAGTGCTAGTTTGATCCCAAAGTACATCACGTCCAGCTTCTCTAGCGGCAACAACTTCTGCGGCCATCAAGTCTACTGCTGTGGGCATGTAATCCTTAAAAACTTCTTCGTAAGTCTTACCTTGTTCCTTAGCATACGCATGAACATGATGATCTGTGCTAACGTATTCCATGCCGCCGATCCAGTTTTGGCTGTTAATCCAAGTACTTTTTCCTGCGGCAGGAACACCAATCAATTGATAACACTTTGGCATACTACTCCTTACATCGTTGGGCCATTGCCATTTTTAAAACCTACACTGCCACCTTCAGCTTCGATGCGGGCAATGACATCTTCAAATAAGATAGGAGCAAAGTCTGGAGTTTGTTCCACACAAACGCAATGGTAGCGCGGATCAATTTCATCACTATACAAGACTTCCCCAGTCCTAGCATCAACTCCACGAGCTTTACGCACACGGTTTGCGTGAGTATGTCCGTGGATGTTAACACCAAAACGACCCATTGAATCTGAGTGTAATGGAATATGGCTAAGGATCATACCGTTCATAACGTGATAAGCTCTAAGCTCTCTAAAGTACATACGATACTCGTCGTCCCTAAAGATATCGTGGTTACCACGAATTAAAACTTTGTCGCCGTTTAATCTCGACATGATTTTTAACGCTTTACGGTTAATGACAACATCGCCTAAGTGGTAGACCTTGTCAGTGGGCTTTACCCGTTCGTTCCACGCCTTAACCATAGCTTCGTCCATTTCCTCTGCGGAGTCCCATGGGCGAAGTTTTGTAACACCATCGTTACGTGTGAAGCGGCATACACCTGTGTGTCCAAAGTGTGTGTCGCTTACTAAGAATACACTTGGCATATTATGCTCCTTTCTTTAATAAGTTTCTTTTACAATTTTAAATTCTGTTGTCGGGTACTTTGCTTTGAATTCATCAGTTTTAACAAACTCATTAAATTCTTTAGCATTAAAAAACATACGATGGAAAACTGATTTGTGATCCAACGTAGTTACTGTGAGATAAATCGATTTCGCTTTACCAGCCATTTTGTACCTTTCACTGTTTAATGTATAATTATAACATCAACTCAGGTGTTAGTCAACCGATCTAAATGTGCGCCAATCGTCAATATTGGGCTTTTCGTTTTCATCATAAGTCCAACCTAGCACCTTCATCATGCGATGCTTGACTAGCAAGTTAGGACTACGGAAACGCTCTGTATCATTGAAGCCCATCATAACTCCAACTTCACAAACCGCACCCGAACGGCAAATGCCAGCATAGCAATGAACAACCACATTCATACGATTTTCCAATGCGTGTTGTAGCAAGCGAACAAGCTCTGCGGCCTGCTCATGACTACAACGCATTTCTTCGTCTAGAGCAAAGTCTTTTTCTTCGATGTCCAAGAACTCAAAGTTATGACGCTCTTTAAATTGATGCTTGGCTTCGGGGCGCCAGCTGGCTGGATCCACGATGCTGATCAGCATACTGTTAGGGCCGGCATCGTGATGGAATCCAATTGGAATATCACTTGCGGCTACATTTTCAATCCACGGCATAATAGCTCCTTAAATCATTCCATACAAGCGAAACACTTCGTCTTTTGGAACATAAAAATCTGTAGTTGGGTCATAGTACTGACCTTCTTTTGGATCGTAGTAAACAACACGGCCACCAAAGTTGAATGGACCTTCAAGTCCTGCACGTGGGCCGTATTTGGTACGCATCTCGTCCATTTGCGATTTGTCTGCGATAACTTTATAACCCATTTCATGCTCCTGTTTTGCTAGTATGTGTATATTATACAGTCAAAAAGAAGTCCAGTCAACTACAAATCAACTGGACTGATGTTGTATTAATACAACGATTTAGACTGGCGAATTAGGCCAAGCACCCATGTCGCCATACATTGGCTGTGTTCCGGCAGGCACAGGCTGGTTAGCCATTTCTTGTACAGGAGCAGTAAACGCTTCCTCTGGATCTACACCCAACTCACCAATAACTTCATAGCGGCAAGCACGACCTTTGCTGTTGTTGTAGTCAGTTGGAATGCTTACAACATCGCGCGGACTGATCTTAAGGATCATTGTGCGGCTATCACTGCTACCAAACGAACCCAAATACTCTTGTGAGCAGAAGTGCAAGCCTGAGCTACAAGTGTTATTTTGGTTGTCGTCTACCTTATTACGTTCCATTTCACAAACCATTCCAACTGAGTTGTTGAAAGTGCCACTATGGATATCCATGTAGTCATTGCGAACTTTTTTGTAAGCAAGGAAGCAACCGTCTGGAGTAATTGGCAAGCTGTTCTTTTCCAAAAAGCCATACAGTTCATTAACTGCTCGGAAACTTGGATTCTCCAAAAGATTCTCCATAAAGTTAACAAGCGGTTCAACTGGGAAACCGTCCTGTAACATTTGGATCATACGCTTGCTCAAACTGTTATGCATTTCTGCGCCCTTCCAAAACAATGTTTCGCCTTGTACGCTTACATTGCCTTTGCCGTAATTGAGCACAACCTTTTTAGGTTCGATTACGTCTTTAACAGTTTCCCAATCTTGTGCTTTAATAGCATCCAATACCTTTGTATAGGTAATATGGGTTGAACTGATTGTGTGGCTCTTGTTGCCAATAACGACTACAATGTTTTTGCCTTGAATAATAAATGGATAAGCCATCATACGCCTTCTTTCTTGTCAATTAAGTTAATATACTCTGCTACTTGCTCATTTGGTGCACTACGCAGGTACTGCAACAACGGATAACGATCATAGACAACCTTACATTGTGCTACAAACGTGTCTACTGTGTCTTGCGGGTTGAATGTAACATTCTTAGCATACATACGGCACAGATTTTTCAAACTTTGTTCACTATATTTGATCTTCTCAAACCCCGCAAACTGTTTTACCAATTTGACATAAGGACTATCTGTAGCTTCTACATGATAGGTAATATTACTATTATAGCTGAGCAAGTTAAAACTGTCAACAGCCTGCAACACCAAACTCATAACTAATTTATTGTCAATCGCCGACAACTCTTTAGCAATATGATCCTCGATGTTGATCCAGTTCTTTTGAGTTTGAATAAACTCAATGTCGCCTTTACGAACACCGTAGATAGTCTTACTACGCAATGTATCAACACCGCACTCTTTCAAGTCGTTGAAGAAACGTTTGACATCAAATCCACTACTTACTTTGCTGATTGGATTGAATCCACTCAATGGCAAATAGTAGAATGTTGTGTTAGTATCAAAACTATCGGCTTTGCCGGCATCACGCCACACCATTTCGCGTGAACGATAGTAACCGCCGCTATTGCGTTCTTGTAAACTCAGTACAGTAACGTTTTTCAAGCTACCTGACACACGAGCCTTCTCTTTAAGCGCACTCGCATTCATAGTCCAGTTTGTTGGAGGATTGTGAAGCGCCGCAAAGAACGCCTTAGTGTTCATTGGCTTAGTCTTATCAAACTTGGCCAATACATAAACATTGTGTGTACCTGCCTCAGTTTTTTCCTTTGGAGTATTCTTCCAGTGGAACTTAGCACGTTCAGTAGCACCAATGTTCAAATCGTTAATAACAAAGCGGATGCCACGGTCAATGCTGAATGGCCAGTGATGAATACTCTTGTGAGTACCGTCTGGTTGGCGAACATGCTCGTAGCTGGATTTGCCATTAGTAACTGTAGTACTTGAGCCACTGTGACTAAACTGTGTGATAGTAATGTTATACTTACTTGCCAAGTCATCAGTAGTGACTTTATTGTCCTTCAAGAAGTTCCAGTGTTGCTTTTGGTCAGGATTTGCCAACGCAAACTTAGTGTCGGTAACATACTTAACAGTAGCATTGGCCCACAATGCGCTGTCACGCTTGGCCTTCAAGAACAAAGCACGTTCCCATAAGTTTTCGATAGCATCAGCTTCTTTAGCCAGCACACCAGTCAACGCACCGTTAACCGCAATCAACTTAGCCTTGATGGCTTCGATAGTCGAAGGAATGTACGACAAGCCTTCGCGTGATGCTTGGAAGTCCAATTCGCCAATAGCAAAGTGCATTTCCAAACCACAGCCCAACAAACTACGCAACTCGCCCAATACCTTGTCAGCATTAGGAATGTCTACCGGATAAGCAATATTACCCATAATAGCAACAGAGCGTCCGCCCTGACAACTATGTACACCGGGAATAATATTTGTAGAGTCATATGTTACTTCGTAAAATTGAAAGTCCTTATAACCAGTTACAACAGGACGCAATTTGAAATAAGTGTAGACAGTACGTGCTTCGTCGCGGAACTTGCTGTAGTCATATCGATCATTAACGCTAAATTTAATTTCAACGCCAGCAGGATCTGTAGTGTCTTCAGTCATCATTTGAGCAATGCTCGGTACACCTTGTGCATTAATAAATGCGCTATAGATGCCTTTCTTGCCATCACGAACGGCTGTTACTGTGAAGTTGTCTGTATAACTAAATGGAGACTTTGAACCAAGACCCAAAGCGCCGATATAATCGTTGCTGTCTGTCTTAGTGCTTTCAAAATATGTCGTATAGATTGATGTGACTTGTTCGTGTGTAAGTCCTGTACCGTAGTCACGGATGCTAAACCAAGGTTCCAAATCGTTTGGAAGATGGACATCAAACGGTGTATCTTGTTTGCCAGCCGCAACATGACTGTCCACAGCATTACAACTCAATTCACGTACAATAGCACGGATCTTGTTAGCATACAAGCCTGAGCTCAAAATGTTAAATGCCTTAGCTGACGCTTTGATTTTAAAGTCGCCAACTTCACCAACGTTGCTCAAAATAGCCTGGTCTTGTGGAGCAGTGTGCAATAGCATTGGAAAACCTTTCAGTGTTTGTTTGTGTATGTGTATATTATAGCAAATATCCAGCTACCAGTCAACTATTGATGTTGCCAAAAATTGAACACATCGATAGGGCCGTTACCAAAAAAATAGCACCCGAAGGTGCTACTCAAAAATTAGTTGTAGGGTTTCCACCTACACCCACCTCGCTTTTAAGTATGCGTGTCCAATACTATAATTATTTTTGTGTCAGGAAATTACAAACCCCGGATACACAGCTCATCCCACATTTCGTGTATCGCGGATGCTGGATTCTCAGCCTAGGCTAAGGTGGGCCAGCAGTTACTTACAGAGCGTAACGATCACTCATTACTGTCTTAAGCATGATGCCTTCTGGAGTGAATTGATCCAAATCAGCGGCTAGCAAGCTAGTCATGATTGATGGACTGAATCCACTTACCAATGCGGCACCACTCTTGTCTGCCTTAACAGGCACGTTATCTGAACTGTTTAGGTTCCAGAAAACAATTTGTGGCATGCTGTAGCCTGCGGCTTCGAACTTACGTTCAATCATTTCCATTGCGCTATCGTCGTAACGAGCGCATTGGTCGAACTGCATGTCTGACAAGATTAGCAACATGGCTGGCATGTCGCTAGCTGGTACTGAACCCTTAACCGCAACGCTTAGGATCTTGTCCATAGCGGCATGTAGGTTAGTGCTCATTTCCCAGTTGCTCTTGCTCATTTGTTCCACCTTTTGAACAATGTTACCCTTTAGGGTAACAAGTTCTGGCTTGCTTGAGAAAGTCAAGAATGTGTCCTTGAACGCACCCTTGTTCTTGTCCGCAAGGTACAAGCCCAGTGAAACTGCCACATCCAAACAACGCACTGCGGTGTTACCACCAACAGATGTAGTCATCGAACCAGACACGTCAACTAGAGGTAGGATACTTGCGTCACCTACGTAGTTTGGCAGAGCGTCCCATTGTGCGATCACATGGTCAGTTTCTGTCTTGTCCAGCTTGGTGTAGCTGTGAGCAATGCCCTTCAGCACGTCATGCGGGAAGATTGCGCTGGCGTTAACCTTAACAGTCTTATCACCACTTACCAACTTGGCCACATACTCTGCAAACGCAGGTGTGTGACGGTTGAATGCCTTCTTGTAGTTGCGTGAAGCAACAGAAGGTACGTGACTGAAGTTGATGTTATCCCAATCTCCTGCACACATTTGGGTTTCAACAACGGTTGTCATTGTTACCAATGACTTGCGGTACTGCTTTGGAGACATTCCGAAGAATGCTCGTACTTCAGCCGCAATCTTACCCTTACGAGGAGTCCACTTTGCAGCCAAACCGTTCTTAGCACGAAGGGCATCGCCCAACATGGTATAAGCGGCTGACTTCAGGTCTGGGTTGGTGAAGACAAAGATGTCATCCCAACGACCAACTTCTGGAATCTTCTTTAGAAGAGCCAAAGCGGCGTCTGGGTCACGCTTTTCTAGATGTACTAGAATATCGCGGAACAACTGACGTTCACCAGCACCACCGCGGACATCACGTGCCCATTGTGCGATGCGTAGTGCTACATCAGAGTTTTCAACGTATGCCGCGGTGAAATCACGAGTGATGTCCTTGCCACGGCTTGCGCCAATCTTGTAAAACAAGTCAACTGTAGCCTTGGCTGTTGACTTACGTGCCTTCATACCGTTTTCGGTACGGGCTTCTTGGTTTGCTACTGCGTTTACAAATGCGTTCATTTTAATTACCTTTACAGAATGTATTTTATTTTCGATATGCTTGAAATTTAAAAGTTGCTGTTAACATTCTAAAACTTTAACAGGATGAGTGTGCCAATTTGTTTATTTTCTGGTCTGGCCAATTATAGCACCCAGACCCTAGCAACATTCATGTTGCCTATTACATGTTTTTCTGTATGTAAATCATATCTGGTGCTTTGCCAGTCTATCTATCCCTTGAGCGTCTATTGCTAGAACAGTATTTCTACTGTACCCTACGGTCACCTTCGATAGCAGTTACGTTAGTATTTTAGGTTGCTGTAGTCATCCTATGACTAAACAGGATCGTTGTTGACTGCTTTTATTTTACTCAGGCCATCACTCTGAGCTTGTTAGTCTTGTTTCAATAGCACCCTTCAACGCTCGGTGTTTTTAAGCACTCTGCTCCAGTTACTACCACAGTGTCTAACGATTCATAGTAATATGAATGTTGCTGTACCGATCCTAAAACTCTCTACAAGCATTACTGCTTGCTATGTATCTATTATAATATCTTTGCTGTGTCTTGTCACGACATTTTGGCTAAACAGGATACATTTTCTTTTTACCATAAAAGTTAAAAGTTGCTGTTAGTATCCTAAAAGGGGCGACACGGTTAAGTGTAGCTTCCACCAACTAGTTTTTCAAAACTAGCAAAATTTGGAGTAGCGGGTGAGATTTGAACTCACGGTTTTACGGATTTGCAATCCGTTGCAATGGGCCGCTCTGCCACCGCTACATGTTACGTGTAATATTTAGATAATAATTCGGTTACTTTACTATCACCAAAAATTGGAGATGTTTTTAATAAAATTTTGTCTTTATACGTTGATGTTACTGTTATATCGCCTTTACACCCCGGCCCATCAAAATTAAGATTACAATCTCCATTTACTAAACGATTATTTCCTTTTCCTTGTTCTAACTCAAAAATCTTCTTGCCAAACTCATCCTTATTCCAAGTAAACAGTTCGGTATCATCTCGTAGTATGTAAACTGAATTTGTTTTGTGTACAAAGTCACAATGAAAATTTCCTAGTACAGTACTAGGACTCGGATATTGCCAGTCAACTAAGAAGCAAGGTAGTCCAATCATATGGGCTAAATGAGCCATACCGCCTTCATAGCTAATAATTGCTCTACAATGTTTTGTCAACAATTCGATTTTATGTTCTAAGTCATGTTGGGCATGATCAACAGTAATTACATCGAAGCCCATTTTTTTGACATGCGCAAATATTTGCGCCCAGTACTCAATTGGCCGACCTCGACACCATGGCCATTGATCTGCCTGTTCCGGATTGCTGTCAAACTGTGCCGCTATTGCTATACATTTCTTTTCCGACGGATTAGTGTTAAGTTTAACAATACCACTTTTTAAATTTACAAAAAGTGGCTTATAATAATCTGTAAAGAACTTTACAGGCCAACCAACATTGTTAAAATTACCACTTGCTTCCGTTGGAAAAATTTCTAACTGATCTTTAGGAATACGAAAGATACGTTTATAGTGAGTTAATCTATCATACGTATCGTGGTCGTTATTAACATACAGTTCAATAGGTGCTGGAATATTTGCCAAAGCAGAAAGTAAGCACAAATTGTCTCCAAGACCAACACTATGGTCGTTGTTCAATTCAAGTTTTACTTTTTCCATCGTTCAGAATACGTTTGGCATTCAATACACATTCTACAACCAGCAATAGCTGTTTGTCGAGCCTTGGGAATTTCTTCTCCACATTCCTCGCAATGGCTTAGGCTTGGACCTTTACCAATTTTTGCTCTAATGGCATCTACTGCCGCTGTGTTTCGTTGTAAATTAAGAATCTGAGCAATTTCTGCTTCTTCTTCGTTATTACTTTCGAAACTATCTAAAGGGTCAGACATTCTCTACTCTTCCTGTTATTATTATGGTACCTGGTGACAGTTTCGAACTGCCGACCCTCTCGGTGTAAACGAGACGCTCTACCCCTGAGCTAACCAGGCAAATTTTATTTTACTTTAGCTAGATACTTGCCTGATTCAATTCCGCCTGCTTCGATGTCAGCGAGAGCAGTAACAATTGGATGTACATGTTCTCTTTTATCGCTATGGGCATGTTGTCGACGGATTTCTCTGGTACGAGCAGAAGCAATCAAAACTAAATTAAATCGATTCCCGCCTACTGCCGCCACACATTTTTCCATATCAATGGAAGGGCCACGGCTAAGATCCAGGGGCTTTCTCACTTCGTTTGCTTGTCTCATAAGTTTCCTTTGTAAAGCATTATTATATAGCATAATTGACATAAAGTCAACTACTTTGGTGTTGGTACCAGCGTAGGGATTCGAACCCTATCAAGAACGCTAATCTGGCGCTAAAAGGTTTATAAAACCTCTCTGACTACCCAGTCTCGCTGGCAAAAACAATCGTGTTCTATGAACATCTCATAACTGTGAGTTATACGTTTTTATTAAACTAACGATTGGAAAATGGTTGCGGGAGTCGGAGTCGAACCGACGATCTGAAGCTTATGAGACTTCCGAGATACCACCTTCTCCATCCCGCGATTGATTGGTCGGAATAGTAGGATTCGAACCTACGACCCTCGCGTCCCAAACGCGATGCGCTAACCAGACTGCGCTACATTCCGAAATTAACTTGCTATTATGTGTGGTATATAAGGAACTGCTCTCGGGCCACCATACAGTTGTTCAAAAAGTTTTTTAGCCTCTTGCGGTGTGTCCGCATAGATACGCTTCTTTTCTTCACCTTGCGGTGTACGCACAGTTGTTTCATACATTGGCATATTATATCCTTATGGAGCGGAGTGAGAGAATCGAACTCTCGACCGAAGATTGGAAATCTGCTGTTTTACCATTAAACTAACCCCGCACTTTATAAAAACACACTTGTCACTTTTCCCTACGGTGGTGTGCAGTCCTTACTTCCTAGCTTATAGCCAAGCCAAAGTGTGTTTATATAAAGTGTCTAGCTACTCACACCACATGAGCCCTAAACTGAGCAGTTACTCTGTCCATAACATTTGTTCTTCTGGCATTGGTGTTATACCTCACCCTAGGCAGTTTCCAGTATCCCCATAACCGGGGACTGTGAGGTCAGGTCCTAGTGTACCCCCTGGTCTATCGTTACAGGGACGCTATTTCGTTAACGTAGAAATAGTAAGACGGGGTTAAGCAGGATAGGCTTTGCCGAATTTTTTAAACATGATCCAGCTTAACATGCTCGTCCGGGTTACCCCAGACCATCAGATGCGGCTTTCACCGCTAAGGGTTTGCTGTCATCTATCCTAAAACTATGGTGCCGCCTCCCGGGATCGAACTGGGCACCTACTGATTACAAGTCAGTTGCTCTACCAAATGAGCTAAGGCGGCATTGTTACTACTTAATTCTTGCTTCTAGTATTTTAACACGACTTTGAATCTTTGCTTTGTCTTTTGGACGACTAGATTTTTCTAACATCGTTTTTAACTGTTCTAAACTTAATGGGCCTAATCTTTGTTTTCCATTTTTTGTTAGCATTGGACTTGCTATTCTTACTTTTTTACCACCGGCACCTTTTGCCATGCTAGTATCCTCTTGTTATTTTACTTGATCTGGATTTTCTGGATCGACGTCTAAATCAAAGTATTCATCTTTCATTACAACCTTTTCGTCAAATAATTCAGCCTCAGTCTTTTTCTTTTTTCCAAAAGCTAAATCCCAATTACTATCAAATGTTTTAGTATCAACACTTAACGGTCTTGCTTTACTACCTTTACCTGCCATATCTAACATCTCCTAAATCTTGGTGGAGGTGACAAGGATCGAACTTGCTACATCCTGCTTGCAAAGCAGGCGCTCTCCCAAATGAGCTACACCCCCCACATAAACCTGGCTCCACCTCCTGGGCTCGAACCAGGGACCAAATGATTAACAGTCATCTACTCTACCAACTGAGCTAAGGCGGAATAATTCTTATACTTGAGTACTTGCTGTACCAGTATCGTTAGTCTGATAGTTAGCAGTTCCACGCGGCGCATTTTTATCACGCGGCGCACTCTTAACAACAATCTTGCTACATAGTTCAGCGTCAATACAAGCACGTTTCCATGCGTGACGTTGTTCTAAGGTTTTAAATTTACTAAGTGCAAGACTTGTTTTAAGTGTCTTTGACATTTTGTACGTACTCGTTGGTTTCAACATATTTTTCCTTTTTAATATTGGCGGAGCGACTGGGAGTCGAACCCAGTCAACGCTTTAACACGTTGTACGGATTAGCAATCCGCTGCCTTACCGTTCGGCCACCGCTCCTTACTCTTTTACTTACCACTTCTATTTGGTGCGACTGCCCGGAATCGAACCGGGACGCCCTTCGGCGAGAGATTTTAAGTCTCTTGTGTCTACCTATTTCACCACAGTCGCAATCTTTAAACTCTTTCTTTCTTTACTCTGCCGATGCGGCTTGCTTTGTTCCAATCATAAGTAACACCATCTGGGCACTTACCATCTACCACAGAGTCAACTCCAAATCGTCCTACTACTTCAAAATCTGTTCCAACAATTCTTACAAATTCGTTCATCATCTTAGCAACATTCATTGCTTCACCGAGTGTGAGTGTTTTGAAAGTTTCTTCTTTACCTATTATTTTATACATTGTCTATTATACTTTCTGTGTTAACTACTGTCAACACTTATATTTAACTGGCGTACCTCCAGGGACTCGAACCCCGACGAACAGTTTTGGAGACTGTCATGCTGCCATTACATTAGAGATACATTATTTGGCGGTCTCAACGAGAATCGAACTCGTCCCTACGGCGTGACAGGCCATTATACTAACCGATATACTATGAGACCAACTATGGTGCTCGCTATCCGATTCGAACGGAACTGTCTAACTCCTTATCTTCCTGAGCCTTTCACGTACGGGTCGACTTATACGCTTCTTATCGGTTGTCAGTGTAGTTAAACTTTAGCAAGCAAACTTGGCGGAAACGGTGAGATTCGAACTCACGGTGCCTTTCGACACGGCAGTTTTCAAGACTGCTACAATAAACCGGACTCTGTCACATTTCCTAATTTGGCGCAGGGGGATAATTTTCATTATCTCTAACACTTAGTACTTCCGTGTACTTAGGAAGATTTCCCTACTTTGATTTGGTGGAGTATCCTGGGATCGAACCAGGCGTGCCCGAAGGCGGCGGATTTACAGTCCACTGCATCACCATTGATGCTTCTACTCCATGTTTGGTGCGCAAGGAGAGACTCGAACTCTCAATCCTTTCGGCAGTGGCTTCTAAGACCACCGTGTATACCATTCCACCACTTGCGCATAATTTTCCATTGTTAAGTACTATTTGCAAATTCTGAGATAGTCGCTAAACATACTCAATGCCGATGCAGTTATGTCAGGATCAGTCGCCGGCAGCTTTGACCCGGATAGTGTAAGCGTCCCTACACGATACCTTATAGTACTTAACAATGGAGACGCCACGGGGAATCGAACCCCGCTTGCCAGGATGAAAACCTAGTGTCCTAACCGATAGACGATGGCGTCATTGTCACATTAAATTTTTAAAGAGCGTTTTTACTAATTGCTTAGTATGTGACTATTATATAACATCTAGCGCAATCTGTCAACGCTTTTATGAACTATTTTTGAAATACTTTGGCCGGGCTTGTAGGAATCGAACCTACACCGTCGGTTTCGAAGACCGAAATGATATCCATTTCACCAAAGCCCGAAAACCATATTAGAGCATACTGGATTCGAACCAGTAAAGAGATACTTCAGACATGTGACGCCTAGGCATATCTATACGAAGTTTCAGCACACCAATGCCGTCTCACTCGATGCTCTAATATGGTCCGGCTAGCAGGAATCGAACCCACATTCTAGAGGTAGAAGCTCTATGTATTATCCATTATACGATAGCCAGATATAACTGGTGCTCTTAGAAAGAATCGAACTTTCATTGCCTCCATACCAAAGAGGTGTTCTGCCATTTAACTATAAGAGCAAATAGGTTTTCAAAGCGCCCAACTATCTTTCTCAAGGACTCGCTGGATTGTCTCGAATAGCAGAGTTTAAACTACCTTGTACAGCTACTGGTGTGTCATGCTCAAGAATAGGGCACTAGCATACAAGGGACTCAACACTATCGTCTATCTTCGAAACTTGGTGCCCCTCCCCCGACTCGAACGGGGAACACACTCCTTTTGAGAGAGCCGCGTCTACCAATTGCGCCAGAGGGGCATTGTTTGGGGTGCCTTACCGGTATCGATCCGGTACTACCGCTTTCACAGAGCAGGGTGCAGGCCACTACACTAAAGACACCATAGATTGGTACCGCCAAAAGGAATCGAACCTCTATTCCCACGTTCGTAGCGTAGTGTATTATCCATTATACTATAGCGATATATTTGGCACCCGGACTAGGGATCGAACCTAGGCTAACAGAGTCAAAGTCTGTTGTGCTACCATTACACAATCCGGGAACAGAAAAAACAGGATACATTTTAAAGTGCTCTACCAACTGAGCTAATTTGACTGCTTTTTAGGCTTGATCAAATGTTGGACTCGAACCAACGACCACTCGCTTAGAAGGCGAATTTTAATTTGCTGTTAGTATCCTAAAAAGAAAACTCCTAGAGGACGCTATGCGAACAAGTTTAGGAGCCATAATTTGGAGCGGGTAGCGAGAATCGAACTCGCGAATAAACCTTGGCAAGGTTTCAGGTTACCATTACATCATACCCGCATAAAAGAAGTTAGTAAAAGATTCGCAGAGTTTTGGTTTTAGCGTTAGCACTGGCGACCCAGATTTTTCAGATCTGCTCTCTTAGTCTCGCCCAACATGGAATGCATTGCTGACTGTAAGGTCAATGCTGAAAACAATACCTTACTCTATCCGTCAGCGAGTGTTGAAGTCTATAACTTCTCTTATTGAATGCTTCCGACATTCGCAAAGCTCTTTCGAAACACTATTACACCTTAAACCTTTTACTAACATCTTTATTTAATAAAGTGTCAAGTTGTTCACCGCACAACCTGACAAAGCGGGGGTCTGTTGAATTTGTAAGTAGTTGCTCCATCGTTATAGCAACCATTCACCCGAATTAACTAGTCCGGACGGGACTCGGTACGTCACTTGGAATACTAGTCCAGTATAGTCTCCGTTACAGACCTCCGCAGTTCCCCGCGGGTGGGAGTTGAACCCATTAACCTTCTACTATATCAGTCCTTCGAAGAAACCTTTATAGCGTGACATTCTCTTGCTGACACTTACAAAACTTGGTAGTAACGGTCGGACTCGAACCGACGATAAACACCGTATGAAGGTGGTGCATTAGCCACTATGCTACGTTACCATATGTTAACACACTCGGCTCCCCTTACAACCTTGTTCCTGTCAATTCAGGATGAAACTGGAATGAACCCAGTGGCTCCCCTTGGTTGTTTGTATCTGTCAATTCAGATTGAAAGTGTGTTAGCATATGGTAGGGGCACAGAGAATCGAACTCTGATTAATAGGTTAAAAGCCTACTACTTTGCCGTTAAGTTATACCCCCATATGGTCCACGCTCTGAGAATCGAACTCAGTTAGTCCGGTTAAGAGCCGGGTACTTCGCCACTAAAGTTTAGCGTGGATGGATTCGTAATTATTTTCTTTTACGTGCCATCTAAGACCATACGGGGGTCAAAGATGACACTAACGTTTACCTGTACGTTTCATGTCATTCTCCTTTGTTGATATTTTTCTTTTGGGCTTGGCGTTCTGATTTCCAAAACACTCGTTTCCAATCTTTCAAATGCTTCCACCATTGTGGAGGCGCTGTTAGGTTACCTTTTTTGACATTTGCCATTTGAGTTCCTTACTATAAAACAGGATACATTTACTTTTCAAGTTCAAATTGAATTTTTTAAGTTTGCTGTTAGTATCCTAAACTTGGTGCTACCTAGAGGAATCGAACCTCTTTCAACGGTTCTTCAGACCGCCGCTATGACCACATCAGCTAAAGTAGCAAATAAAACAGGATGTATTTTACTGGTTAGATTAAAAGTCTAGTGTATAAAATTTGCTGTTAACATCCTTAACTTGGTGCTCCATCGAGGAATCGAACCACGATTACCGGACTACAAAACCGGTGTACTACCATTATACTAATAGAGCAAAATTTGGAGGAAGGATAGTAGAATCGAACTCTATGCGCTCACGCACACCTTCTGTTTTCAAGACAGAGCTGGACCCAGTCCAGTTAACCTTCCATGATTGGCAGATAGCAACAGACTCGAACTGTTACCGTTTCCAGTAGACCGGTTTAGCAAACCAGCTTGCGTCCCACGCACTGCTATCTATAAATTGGTACCTCGTTACAGAATCGAACTGTCATCAACGGTATGTAACACCGTAGTTCTACCATTAAACTACCGAGGCATAAAAATTGGTCTCCCTACAAGGATTCGAACCTTGACCACACGGCCCCAAACCGTGTACGCAACCAGATAACGCTTTAGAGAGATAAAATTGGTGGAGGACCAGAGAATCGAACTCTTGTAGTCATACAGGGTGCAAGCCCATACCGTAGCCCACTACTTCCCCCAATTGATTGGCTGTCCGACTAGGGATCGAACCTAGCTCATTCTTCGTTAACAGCGAAGCGCCTACACCATGCTTGCTCTCGGACAATAAATTTTGGCACCGCAGACGAGAATCGAACTCGCCTAAGTCGGATAGACAATCCGTTGCCCTCCCAGAGGACTACTGCGGTATATTGGTACTGTCGACGGGTATCGATCCCGCTTCTCCACCTTGAAAGGGTAGCGTCCTAGCCACTAGACGACGACAGTATAATTAAACAGGATAGCATTTTGTTTTCATTTACAGTGAAATTTTAAATTTGCTGTTGCTATCCTAAACTTGGTTCCCAGAACAAGAATCGAACTTGTAATGACCGGTTATCAGCCGATTGTTATACCATTTAACTATCCGGGAAAAAATTGGTGGACCTTGATAGAATCGAACTACTTGCCGCCACCCCACTTATTAATGGCTACCGGGTTACAGCCGGCAATGGGGAACAAGATCCATAACGCACTGTTTCCAATGCGTGTATTAAAACACACTAATTTACTCTGCACGGCAAATGACTGGCGTTCAAAAAGTATGCTTTAATACGAACTGATTTTTAGTCCCAGAAGAGGGATTCCATCCTAGTCGCCGCCCGTTTGCTCCGTGTTTTAAGTGCAGAGCCAGGACCTCGTTTCCTGTATATTCACACTTTGCGATCTACGACTGCCCTTGGGCAATCTCTCGCTTTTGATTAGCTTTGTAATACGCTGTTGCACGTTCCAACTTTTCCAATATCATCTTGCGAAGATCTTGTTTAGTCAGTGTGTGTAACTGCGTAAACTCTGCTTGTCTTTTCAAATCTAACATATTCTCCTTGCGGAAAACAAAAAACCCTAGGGTTTTTAATCCTAGGGTCCTTGAAGTTTTGAAATGTAATTAAGTTGTTACTTAACCATCCCAGCCCTCCCGGACCCTGATAATCTCTGGTGTACGATCATATGATAAACTTCCACAATTAATCGTCGACCAACTAGAGGCTATAACGCCTGCCAGTGTGGGCATCGTATTAAATTGTTGATGTTTAAAATTCGATTGCATTTTGTTTTCTCGTTTACTCTTCTTAAATTTACTAGCGGAATGCTAGTGTCTTGTGTTAATTATAATGCCTTTCAGCATCCTTGTCAACAACTTTCTGTAATTCTTTTTGTTGTATTTCTACAACGCTTAGAAGTTACATTGCTTGCTAACTTGTTTCTATTATAGTGTCTTTCAACACTCTCGTCAACCACTTTTGGCTAACTTGTTAAAGTTATTTATGCCTGTGTGTTTAACTTATTTCTATTATACGTTTATTTAGTCTCTCTGTCAAGACCCATATGATAATGTGGTATTTTTACACCTTCTGACTGTCGCCAGGCAAAATTCTGTAATTGTCTTCCACACTATCTACTGTACTAACTTCTACTATAACACCTTCTGCCAAGCACGTCAACTGATGTGGCTCTAAAGGAAAATTTCTCCAGGTGTCGCCTTCTCCTAATACTTTGGTATGCTGACTAGCATCTTTTGTGTCTATGTAGGTTAATTTAAACTTGCCTTCTAACACTAACCAAGTTTCGTCCTTCTCATCATGAAAGTGCATGCTAAACTCGCCGCCTTTTCTAAAGTACAATAGTTTACCACAGTACTTGTCCGTGTCAGCAAAGATTACTTCTCCGCCCCACGCTTTTTCTATCCGTTTCATTCAATTTCCTCTAACCGCGGAGCATACACTCCAACGTGTTTTATTGTAACGCTACTTGCTTGATTAGCAAACTTTATAGCGGTTGCCATATCACCTGTTTCTAAATGCTTGTATACGAGTGCGGCCAAAAATGTATCACCTGCTCCAGTTACGTCTGTTATATCATTCGCAATATCCGGGCTAAAAACCCAGTTGTTCCAAACTGCGCCGTGGTGCCCGTGGGTAACAATTAACTTATCCTGACTTGGTAAACTTATTGCTCGACTATGTTCTAATTTGTTAATTTTTATATAACAGCCGTCAAACCGGGCCAAGTCTGTTTTCTTTGTGTCGATATAAATGGGAATTGTAACAGTTTTAATCAAATCTGTTATCAACTCGTAATCCACAGTGCCTTTGTTATAGTCGCTAATAACAATAGCATCGTATACTGGCGGTATTGCTGTTTCAAATCTGATAGGGTCGCTAGCTACATCTCTATCTATTCGAACTAAATGTTGCTTACTACGCTCATCGATTAATCGTTCTTTCTTACTTTCTTTACCACGTAGATGGTTTACTTCACAACCCAATGCTTCTAAGTTCTTACGCACATTACTAGCCATACCGTCTTTGACTATTCGATATCTAGGTTCAAAAACAGGCACGGGTGCTTCGGGACTTATGCGATTTACACTACCATATGTGTAAGTATCCTCACACGCATCACCGATTAATAATATCTTGAATTTTTTTGGTACTGGAGTATTCATTTATTCTTTCAAAGTATATAACCTGACAGTTTGCTTCGCCTATTACACTCCGGCCACGATAGTCAGATCCTTTAACCATTATAGCACATTGTTTAATAATGTCAACCAGTTCACTACTCGAATTAAAGACAACTACTTGGTCAACTGCCTTGAGATTTTCAAGTAACAGTTTACGTTCATCTTGGGGATTGATTGGACGCTGTGGTCCCTTGAGTTCCGATACTCTGCTATCGGAATCGATTGCTACAATAAGAAAATCCCCAAGCGACTTAGCATAATTTAACAATGCCAAGTGCCCAGGGTGTATAACATCAAATGTTCCGTTGACTACTACTTTCTTCATCAACTATTTATAATAGGTTTTGAACTCACAATGGTAAATACGAGTATGAAACATATACATCATATTATTCCTAAACATATGGGCGGGTTAGATAATTCTGACAATCTTATTGAGCTCACTACTGACGAACATGCTGAAGCACACCGATTGTTATACGAGCAACACGGACACTGGCAGGATTACTGTGCGTGGCAAGCATTGTCTGGGAGAATTGGGCAGGAAGAAATATTGCGTATGAAACAAGGGATGGCTAATAAAGGACGTAAAAGAACGCCTGAACAAATTGAAAGAATTAAAGCAGGGGCTCTTAATAGAGAAGCACGACACAGAGTAGACGGCACACTTGAAAAGAAAATTCAAAAGCAATCTACTGCTATGAAGGGCAAAAAGAAATCTGAAGAACACTTGGCTAACTGGGTTGAAGCAAGAAAGGGTCACTTAGTTAGTGAAGAAACTCGTAACAAAATTCGCCAAACATTGGCAGAAACTAGAGCCAAAAAGAAAGCCCTACGAGAGGGCTAACTTCTTCAAACCTTAATATTATCGATTCATTACATACATAGTCACTTCGAATCCGTAGCGCATTTCTGTTGCTTCTGGTTTAGTCCACATAGTAGTTCTCCTTGTTAATAAATTAAGTACTCTCTTGCATTAGTACTTATAAACATTATACTGGTAAAACTACCTAAAGTACATAGTGAAAATCATTAAAGATGTATCGTACTTTTAACTATTCAAAACCTTAGCAACACTATTCATAACACTGGCAATACGTCCAATGTCACGAAGCTGTTCTACAGTATAGCCTTCTGTCTTGAGTGTTTCGTAATGTGCCTTAACACAAAAGTGACACTTGCCAACAATGCTAGCAGCCAAACTAAATGCTTCGAAGTTTGACTTGGTAGTTCCACCGTGACTAGCAATAGCATTCATACGCAACTGAGCAGGCAATCCTTTAAGCGCAGGATCGTCAGCCATTTCAACAAATGGATACCAAACGTTGTTCTGTGCCATAATGCTTGCGGCTGTCATTGCTGACTCAGCGTGTACTGGAGCATCTGCTAACAGGATACTTAACACTTTACCGTTGCCAGTTGCGGCGAGTGCGGCTACAGCACAACCCATAGCCACATCAGCGTCTAAGGTACTACGCAGTAGGACAGCATCAAGATTTAACTTTGTGTCCTTTGCGTAGTCTGGCAACGCTTCTTTGATAGCGTCGATAAATGCCATTATAGAGTCTCCCCACCCACTGTACGGTTACAAGCGCAAAGCTCGCCAGTTTGTAGCGCATCAAGAACACGAAGTGTTTCTTCTGGGCTACGACCAACGTTCAAGTTGTTGACAGTAACGTGTTGAATAACGTTCTCCGGGTCAACGATAAATGTTGCGCGAAGTGCGGCACCTGCTGGAGCATAGAATACGCCCAACTGTTCAATCAATGACAACTCACCACGCTGTGTGTCAGCAAACTGATTGTGAGTAATCTTCTTCAAATCAGCATGGGCTGTCTGCCAGCTAACTTTACAGAACTCATTGTCTGTACTACCTGTTAGCAATACTGCGTCACGGTCAGCAAAATCGCCTGTCAACTTGTCGTATGCTACGATTTCTGTAGGACAAACGAATGTAAAGTCCTTTGGATAGTAAACGATTACTTTCCACTTGCCAGCAAAACTTTCATCTGTAATGTCAAAGAAAGCATCTTCTGGTTGTCCTGGCTTAACACCAGTAACTGCGAATTTTTCTAATTTATGTCCAACTGTTTTCATATCATTCTCCTTATAGTGTGTGTTTGAAAACTTTAAGAACTAATGTTCCATGTTCTTATTGTAATAGTATTTAATGTTAAAATCAACCTTTTTAATAGATTTTTTCAATAATTATTTCAATAACGCTTATAGGTTTTTTCAATAAGCATATTTCAATCGGAGAAAAGTTGATTTGGTAGTGCTGTAAATTTCCACCTCGTAACAATTACCCAATCTCCTAAAGGGCCTGTGTCGTATCTTCGTACGCTTTAAGTCCTTTAGGAATTCGTTAATGTCCGAGTGCTTAACATTAACTGTATTCATAAGGTGTACTAGGATGTCCGTAATCAACTGGAATGTTGTCGCCTTTGATATTATCGTAGTCTTGATAGTATCCTTCGTTTGGTTTGAGTTCTCGCCAATCGTCGTACTTGATACGGGCTAACAATGTTTCTTTCCTATCTAACAAGTCACAGATGATGTAAGCACTCGAACAAGCACCGCGAATGTTTTTAAAGGCACTGTGCTTATATTCATTCTTTGCCAGAGCCTTGTACATAGCAGACCCAGGTTGGAACATAATTCTAGTGATACCTAACTTTTGATTTCGTAAACGGAACTTGTCGTAAATTGTAAGTTCTGTTAGTGTAGCGTGATTATCATCGTCAATACGCAATAGTGCGTTCTTAACTTTGATGCTACCTTTTGTAGACGGATTGTCGGGCGTTTCCTTAGTGCTCCAAGGCAGCTGACAGTCTACATGATTGACATATAATGTCTCCCCATGAAATTTTAAGACCCACATAGGAATGGTCTGATCTTCTAAGTGTTTTTTGTTAAAATGGAACACTACATCCTTACAAGCATATTCAATCTATTTCATTTTTATTTCCTTTAGTTAGTACGGGGACTTTCACCCCGTGTGTATTAATTATATATGCCTATGTGATATTAAGCAAATATTTCGAGCGCCGTTCCGCACTCGCTACAGAACTTAGCATGAGCTTTGTTTTGCTTGCCACATGTCACACACTTCGGCTTTGCTTTAACAGTGACTGGTTTCAACACTGGCTTGTTCTGTCCTAAGTCTCCGACAAGTTTTAGCACAATAGTATTCTTTTGTAAATCCAAAGTGCCGATTGATGTTTCAACAAACTTCTGTTCGCTTTTACTACCTGGCACAGTGATGCCAGTTTCGTTTTGAAAACTTGCACCACTTGCTGTTACTGTGAACGAGTCAGATGATACGCTATTCAAAGTAGCACTACATGTAACTCCCATAGGGCTTGCCCAGTCGCCTGTGCTACCACTGACATTTGAACTACCAAGGCCACGCATTACATTGTTGTTACCATATACAGGTGTTGAATTCCATGACCAGTTCGGAACGTTGATAACAGGACGCGGCAATTCAAACTGATATTCGATACTGATCAATCCGTCTTCTAGTTTAATACCACGTGGGCCGTTTTCAATCGATTTGGTACGTTCAATGAACTTGAACTTGTTACCTTCGGTGAGATTGCCGTTTTTAATCCAACGCTCTAAGTCGACAGTCCGACCCGGGTCTATGACCAATCCGCCAGGAACGGCATTCTCTCCGTCGATAAACACGTTTACCAAAGCACGTACATTATTGAGGTTCTTGAGTAAGATACTATATTCGCTAGCGAATGGAATATAGACAGTGTCCTTAAATTCACGGAGCACTTTGCCTTTTGATTTGATAGAGGCTACTAACTTTTGATTATACATCATCTTCTTTCCTTTTTACTGCGTACACTCTAGACGCATAGTTAATTTAAAGAGTGTTGGTGTGTAGGACCTTCCTACAAATTTATTTAGTTTCCTGATAGAGTTGTATGTACTCGTTTGATTGTGTTTAAACAAACATCATCAAATCCTGCACCTTCTTCTACATCGACGATTACTCCAAGTAATTCATAACTAAGTTCTCGATTAGTTTTGTTCTCTGCGATAGCCTTGCGTATAAGACGTAAAGATTCCTTTTGTCTCACTTTTGTCAACTCATAAGAAGGACCAAAGTCGATTTCAGGATCGGCTATCAACTCTTCAAGACTTTCTTTTATTTTGATTAGTTCTTCTTGTTTCATTAGTCGAAGTGATATCCAAATAAACAATAAACTTCAAACCACTTGTTAGGAGGGGTTTCAATCCAGTAAGGATTGACTCGAAAAGAAACTTCCCAGTCTCTGGAAAATTGAAAGTGTCTAGCACCGAATCGAATATTAAACCACAGATTACTCATATTATTTTTGTTTGGTGCGTTTGGCGGGAATCGAACCCGCTACTGGGAGTTTTAGAGGCTCCTCGTCATCCATTGACTTCAAACGCTTTATATCTTTGTGTTTGACAATTATAAACGATTTGTATTCGTTGTCAACTTTAATTGGCAAATCCAAGTGTATTGTTATTTCCGGGCCGTCAAGACTGACAACACGATCATTACCAACAGTACCGATAAACGGAATACTATGGAATTTTCCATACACTCTATCTCCTAAAAAGTATTTTGGTTTGTATGCGTTCTTTGCAAAATAATCACTTAGACTTGCCATTTACTGCTTTCGAAGTTGTTTCGGTTTCTTTAACCAATTGTTCACCAGTTTGCGGATCAAAGTACACGGGTTTGTATTCATATTTGAACCATACAACTTGTTTCCAATATTGATGAATCAAGTTGTTAATCACAATGACTCCACCGGCTATTACGACCATTCCTAGTGTAATTAAGATACTTCCTGCAAAAAATACTGCTATTTTATCCATTTCCATTTCTAATTCCTGAGGTATAATTAGTTATTATACACAAAAAGAAAGGGCCCGTCAAGGCCCTTTGAACATCCTAAATTTTAGATTAGAATGATTTGCTTACAGAAACAACTGCCGCATCCTTATACAAGCGTTGACCATTAATGGTGTTAGCTGTTTGGAATGTTGAAGTAGTTCCGCTATTAGTGTAATACTTAGCGGCCAATTCCCAACCTTGTAGGTTGTAACCTAAACCAACGTTGTAGTCAGTATAGTTTAAGTTTGAGTTGTTGTTAACTTCGGTGCGACCAACGTGTGCCAGCAAACTCAAATTCTTACTAATGTAAGTTAATGGTTGAGCAATGTCAGCTTGGTAGTATTGACTGTTTTTACTGTTGGCAGTGCCAAAGTAGTTGCTCAATGATTGGCTGTACTTAACTGTTACTGGACCATAACCTAGACCAGCAAACAATTCGTTTGTGTCAAAGTTGGTTGATGTGTTGTTTGTAGCACGTGGATAAAAGTAGTTGTATGAACCT